>Ga0209643_1000246_pt1 | contig 126103 bp, 116 predicted proteins | sample AutmiccBRH37_all_FD_187383 | JGI IMG/M metagenome (GOLD analysis project Ga0209643, IMG submission 187383) | Deep subsurface microbial communities from Mt. Terri, Switzerland - Autotrophic microbial communities BRH/37_all (SPAdes) (version 2) | ecosystem: Environmental > Aquatic > Deep...
ATGTCCTGACTAGCCATTGATGTTGCTGCTCCTTTCCAGTGTTCCTTGTAAACCAGCCGGCACTCCAGCTAGTGTCCCCGAAAACCGTCTATTGAAGAAAATTCAACCTTGTAATAAAGGTTGTCCCGAAATCCGCAAGTCAAAATGTTATGGACCCGTCTACAGATAATTCGAGTAACAAAGTCAAAATCCTGCCACTGTATCTCAATTGAGTTTCCCAGTTATATCAGCCCATAAGAACGCTATTCATCGCGACCAAACTGGGCCTGCAGCTCTTTAAGGCGCCTTAAGAGATCCATCTCCACCTCGACGCCCGCTGCCTCCTGATCCCGGATCCTTTTTCTGACCACCGCCAACTCCAGCCGCAGCCGCGTCTCCTTAATGACCCTGAGACACCGGTCAACCTGAGCCAGGTCAGTGGTAGTGCTATCCATGTCCTCGTCCATCAGTAACTGGGCTACCTGCCCGGGCACAGGGCTGTTACCGGCCCGAGCCGAGATCGCTCCGATATCGATGGGCCCCCCAGCCGCCGGGGCCATCTGGAATATCGTCTCCGCGAGCTCCCTGTGCTCCGGCACGAGGAAGTCCTTGGGAGAGACTCGCCCCTCCAGGGCTGCCAACATGCCGGCATCACCTATGAGGGCCCGGAGGATCTCCTTCTCAGCCTTCTCATGCTTAAGCGGGAGCCGCTGTCGCCGCTTCTTGGCGGTAGGCCCGACACTAGACGCAGAGTCGCCAACCTCCCGCCGTTCCCCTCTATTATTCCTGTCATCAGAATGATTATGCTTGTTTGCTTTATTTTTCCAGTTGTGGGTGGCCGAACTCTGTGCTAGTCGCTGCCGCAGGGCCCCCTCATCAAGGTCAAGGGTGGCGGCAACCTTCCTCAGATAGGCCGCCTGGGCAACAGGGTTCTCAACCGCTGCGATTACAGGCACAATGTCATCGGCAACCTTGACCCGCCCCTCTATGGTCCCGGTTCCATGGGTGCGACAGGCCAACTTGAGCCGGTATTCCACCAGCGGCAGAGCCTCAGCGATCAGATCCTGAAAGGCCTTACCCCCTTCGGACCTGATGAAGTCATCGGGGTCTTGGCCTGCCGGCAGATCTATCACCTTGACGTGCCCCCCCAGCTGACTGATGATCTCCAGGCCCCGCAGGGTAGCATCGGCTCCCGCTGTATCAGCGTCATAGGCGAAGACCACCTCTGGGGCGTAGCGCAGTAACAGCCGCGCATGATCGCTGGTAAAGGCAGTACCCAGCGTCGCCACGGCTTCCTCGATCCCGTGGGTGTGGGCGGTGATCACATCGGTATAGCCCTCGGTGACCACGATTCGCTCCGTCCTTCTAATTGCCTGCCTGGCAAAGTTTAGTCCATAGAGTATCTTACGCTTGTTGAACCACGGAGTTTCCGGAGAGTTCAGGTACTTGGGCTGGTCATCGCCAAGGGCCCGGCCACCCATGGCCACAGGCCTGCCCCTGAGGTCAAAGATAGTGAACATGACCCTCCCCCGAAAGCGATCGTAGTAAGAGCCCCTTTCTTCGTGCTTGATGACAAGGCCCGCCTTGGCCAGGAGCTCAGGCGCAAACCCCTTGCCTTTAAGGAACTTAATCAGGTTCTCCCAGCCCTCGGGGGCAAAACCAATCTTAAACTTGTCGATGACCTCGGTATCATAACCCCTGTCAGTCAGATACCGGAGGGCCTCCTTCCCCAGTGAGGTGCCGGTTAACACCCTGTTGAAGAAGAGGGCTGTCAACTGCAGGGCTCGATGGACCTGGCGCCGCTCCTCCTCCTGGGCCCTGTCTATCCCGTCTCCTCCCGAGGTCTCGGGCAACGGGATCCCGGCGCGGTCTGCCAACAGTTCCACCGCTTCGGGGAACTCAATCCCCTCAATCTCCATGGCGAACTGGAATGCGCCTCCGCCGGCATGACAGCCAAAGCAGTAGTAGAGCTGTTTTCCGGGGGACACCGAGAAGGAGGGTGTCTTCTCCTGATGAAATGGGCACAGCCCCAGGTAGTTCCGGCCCGACTTCTTCAGGGTAACGTATTCAGAAACGAGGTCAACCATGTCAGTTGCCTCGCCAACCTGCTCTATGAAGCTTTCTGGAAATCGGGCCATCGCGCCATCACCTCCACCAAACTTATGTTCTTCGCCCTGACAGCCAAATCCTTGTCCCTAAAGAGGGTAAATCATCTGATACAGCGAACCTTCCAGTGGAAAGATACTGCAAGGAGGGCTTATGGTGGAAACCCCAATTCGGGCGCGTCTGGAGACAACTGAAGAACTGATCCTGTCTCCATTGGCAACCACCGCCAGGGAGAGCCGGGGTCGGGCCCTGGCTGAAAACCCTGATCAGCTCCGCACCTGTTTCATGCGGGACAGGGACCGGATTATCCACTCCAAGTCCTTCCGGCGCCTGAAGCACAAGACCCAGGTCTACATCTCGCCTGGGAACGACCACTACCGCACCCGCCTTACCCACACCCTTGAGGTAGCTCAGATCGCCCGGACTATAGGCAGGGGGCTGCAGCTCAATGAGGACCTGATTGAGGCGATCGCCCTGGGCCACGACGTTGGCCACACCCCCTTCGCCCACACCGGTGAAGAGGTGCTCAACGCCCTGGTGCCCGGTGGTTTCAAGCACGCCGCCAACAGCGTCCGGGTCCTTACCAAGATTGAGACAAAGAGCGCTTCCCCTGAGAACCGGGGGCTAAACCTCACCTGGGAGGTACTGAACGGTATCGCCAATCACAGCGGATTTGGTGATACGGCAGATAAGGCATCAACCCTTGAGGGGCAGGTGATCCAGTTCAGCGATAAGATTGCCTATGTTCAGCATGACATTGACGACAGTATCCGAGCGGGGATTGTCACCCTTGAGGACCTACCCTCTCAGGCCCTGGGCGTTCTGGGAATGACCCATGGAGAGCGGATTGGCACCCTTGTCCTGGATGTGATCAAGACAACGAGGGCGCTGATGGACGCGGCCCTGAACCCGGATAGACCTGGAGTCAACCGGGAGGGCATCGGCATCACCCTCAGCCCTGAGGTTGACAAGGCCCTGCATACCCTCCGCGACTACCTCTTTGACCGGGTCTATAAGGGTGATCTCTGCAACGCTGAGCGGGACAGGGCTGTCTTTGTGGTGGAGACCCTCTACAACCACTACATCAAAGACCCTGAACTGATGCCCCGCTTCTACCGGGCTATCGCCGATACTGAGGGGATTGAACGTGGGGTGGCAGACTACATCTCCGGGATGACCGATGTCTACTGCATGGCCATGTTTGAGCGTTACTTCGTACCCAAGACCCTGATGCCGGGTCGGTGCCCCAACCCCTAGCGGCTGCCGAACCTCAGGAAGCTCCCCCCCACTTGCGTATAGATGAGGCCGTCTTCACCCTTGCATACCGACTTGAATCCCACGGGTCCGCCATTGAGCTTCAGGAGCCCAGCGGGAACCTTCTCCGTCAGGGAAAAGCGGAAGAGGTAGCCCTGGAAGCGGTTGAGCTCGCCGCCATCGGCGACCCCATAGAGATAATCGCCGGCAAGGGCAATCCCTCTCACGCGGAGGGCTAACCCCTCAGGGTCAGGGCTGCCCAGGGTCTCAACCTCATCAGTCTCGGGGTCATAGCGATAGATCTCTCCGGTATGAAAGCCGCCGAAGTAGATGACTCCGTCCTTTGTAACCAAATCGTAGACGGGTTCACTGACACTGGCAAGGCCTGACAGTTCAGTCACTCCGGTCCCCGGGTCATCTATGGAGTATGAGAAACCAGGCATGCCGTAAATCCGGTCGGTGCCTTTGTCATGGGTCAGGGCAGTTACAGCCCTCCCCAGGGGAAAGGTGGCAATCTCCGTTGCATCCCCTGACTCCACGTCTAGCAGGTAGAACTTCCCCTCGTCTGTGCCGAAGTAGGCGGTGAGGTCACCTGTGGCTACAAGACTGAGGACTATCCCCCCCGAGAGCTTACTGCCTATATCCGCAAAGGAGTTGTCCTTGGGCTGATAGGTGAAGAAGGACGACTCCCCGCCATCTGAAAGCATCGCCCCCAGGAGAGAGCCATCAGCCAGGGCTGCCAGGGCGGTGATATCAACGATGGTGGGATAAGGTAGGGAAATGTACTCTATGGTCTTGGAGACAATGTCATAACGCAAGAGGCGATTGCCGCTGGTACCGTAGATCAGGCCGCCGGGGTAAGGCATGAAGTTCCCCGGAGCCCCGCTCCCGCCGCCAATCTCCACGATCAATTCCCCATGGTCGGGAAGGGTAACCGAGGTCAACTGCTGAAAGGTCAGGGTGTTCTTACTGACAGGGACGAATTTTACCGTCTCTTCCGGCTCGCGGGTTGACGACAACTTGAGAAAGCCCCAGTCACTGCCACCGCAGGCAGCCGTCAGGACCATCACTGCAGCCAGCACCAGGATCATTATAAGAGATCTTCTGTTCATCATGCATACCCCTCCATCCGTACCTGCCACTGTCAATCATACTGGTACCCTAATACTATGAAACCAAGAGGGATTCCTGCCGACCTGCCTCCCGCCGGCCTATCCTGGCCTATAAAGTCAGCCACGTTATGGCATGAAGCAGCGTCATCAGGATCGCGTTGTGCAAGGCATGGATCAGGGTTGCCGCCTTGAACCCTGACCAGGTAGATTCCCTTTTCCACCTGAGGTAGGCGTAGGCCAGGATGACACCGCCTGGAAGGGTACCCAAAACGGCTGCCCAGCCCCCTGCCGCGCCGTGGAGTCCCGCGAAGAGGGCAGCAGCTACACCAAGTTGGATGGGTTTGCTGCCAGTGACGAAACCCGTTACCCAGATAGGAGCCATCTGAAACAGGAGGGTCTCCGCTGGGGGCGCAATGAAGATAGTTCCAAGAGCATAACCCAGGCTCAGGTCCAGTATTTCCGGCTCAGGTACGTTCCCTGTTAGCACCAGCACGGCATAAACCAAGGCAGCCAACGGAATTGAGAGCCCAAAGTCCAGAGCCACGCAGATTAAGATAAAGCGCCCCTGTGGCTGCTCCTCAATCCACTCTTTTCCTCCAGCGAAGATACTCAATCATGTCTGTCCTCCCATCCCCTCAGACCAGATAAACCCCTTTCTTACCATGTTTACATTTCGCCAGTTAACCCCCAGCCTTCAGGTTGGTGGCCAGCGTCTGCCCCAGGCCTTCCTTGTGGTAGGTTCCGCCCTGGAACTGGGCGGCCGTCGGCAGCCAGCTAGGTTCCACGCTTCAGCGTGGCTTGGGCCGCTGCTAGTCGCGCCACAGGCACCCGGTAGGGGGAGCAGCTGACGTAATCAAGCCCCGCCTCAAGGCAGAAGGCAATTGAGCGGGGCTCGCCCCCATGCTCGCCGCAGATGCCGATCTTCAAGTCGGGCCGCGCCTGCCGTCCCCCGGCAACGGCCAACTCAACCAGACGCCCTACCCCGCTGGCGTCAAGGACCTCAAAGGGGTTTACCTCTAGAATGTCCTTGTGAAGGTAGTGATGGAGAAACTTGCCCTCGGCATCATCCCGGCTAAAGCCAAAGGTCATCTGGGTCAGGTCATTGGTGCCAAAGGAGAAGAACTGGGCCTCCCTGGCGATCTCCTCCGCCGTCAGGCAGGCCCGTGGCACCTCAATCATGGTACCCACCAGGTACTCGAAGACCACGCCGCTCTCGGCCTTGACCTCTTCCGCCACCCGCACCACCATCTCCTTCAGCGGCGCCAGTTCCGTGACAGCGCCCACCAAGGGGATCATGACCTCAGGCTGGGCGTCAACACCCCTGGCCACAAGGTTGGCGGTGGCCTGGAAGATGGCCCTGGCCTGCATCTCGTAGATCTCAGGGTAGACAATACCCAGGCGACAGCCCCTGAAGCCCAGCATCGGATTTGTCTCCTCCAGGGCGTTAACCTTGTTCAGCAGTTCTTCCTTCTCCTGGAGGAGCCTCCCACTGGCTCCCGTGGCCCGAAGCTTGGACACCTCCGCCAGGATCTCGGCGGCATCGGGTAGAAACTCGTGCAGCGGCGGGTCAAGGAGGCGAATTGTCACCGGCAGGCCCTCCATGGCCTCCAGGATACCCTCAAAGTCCCCCTGCTGCATGGGCAGGAGCCTATCCAGGGCGCCGCGGCGCTCTGTCTCGGTGGCGCTGAGGATCATCTCCCTCACCACCGGCAGGCGGTCTTCCTCCATGAACATGTGCTCGGTACGGCAGAGCCCGATGCCAGAAGCCCCAAACTCGCGGGCCTTCTGGGCGTCGGTGGGATTGTCGGCATTGGCGCGCACCCCAATGTCCCGGACGTCATCAGCCCACTGCAGCAGGGCCTGAAAGTCCGCGCTCAGCTCGGGGTCAACCATGGGGACCTGCCCTTTGATGACCCGGCCGTCGGCGCCATCGATGGTCAGCCATTCCCCGGCGGTAAGGGTCACCCCTCCGACCCCCAGGACCTCCCGATCCATGTCAATACTGAGGGCGTCGCACCCGACAACACAGGGCTTGCCCATGCCCCGGGCCACAATCGCCGCGTGGCAGGTCATCCCGCCCCGGCTGGTGAGGACCCCCATGGCAGAGACGATACCGCCGATGTCCTCCGGCGTTGTCTCCGGCCGGACCAGAAGTACCGTTTCACCGGCCTCACCAAGTCGCTTCGCCTCCTGGGAGTCGAAGACAACCAGACCCGAGGCGGCCCCCGGTGATGCCGGCAGGCCCTTCGCCAATACAGCTACCTGGGCCTTGGGGTCGATGGTGCGATGCAAGAGCTTCTCAAGCTGATTGGGGTCAACCATGCCGATGGCCCCGGCCTTGTCGGTCTTGCCCTCCCGGACAAAGTCCACGGCAATCCTGACAGCCGCCGCCGCGGTGCGCTTACCGGTCCTGGTCTGGAGAACGTAGAGTTTGCCGTTTTCGATGGTGAACTCGATGTCCTGCATATCGCCGTAGTGATCTTCAAGGAGCTGGCATACATCGGCAATCTCATCGTAGGATTTGGGCATCTCCGTCCTCATCTCGGCGATGGGGCGCGGCGTCCTGATACCGGCGACAACATCCTCGCCCTGGGCGTTGACCAGGTACTCGCCGTAGGGCTCAGGGGTTCCCGTTGATGGGTCCCTGGTAAAGATGACACCGGTTCCCGATGAAGGCCCCAGATTGCCAAAGACCATGGTCTGCACGTTAACGGCGGTACCAAGGTCATGGGGGATCTCATGGGCATTGCGATAGATAATGGCTCGCTCGTTGTTCCAAGAGGCAAAGACGGCCTCAACAGCCATTAGAAGTTGCTCAAAGGGGTCCTGGGGGAAGTCGCTGCCGGTGCTGTTCTTATAGAGTTCCTTGTAGTCGCTGATGATACTGTCCAGGGATTCCCCGGAGATCTCATAGTCAAACTCTGCGCCCTGCCGGCGCTTATACCGTTCAAGGATGCGCTCAAACTCCCCGTGGGGGATGCCCCTGACAACATCACCAAACATCTGAATGAAGCGCCGGTAGCAGTCAAGGGCAAAACGCCTGTCCTCTGCCTCCCGCTCCAGGGCCTTTACTGTCTCATCGTTGAGGCCCAGGTTCAGGACAGTATCCATCATGCCGGGCATCGAGATAACAGCCCCTGACCGCACTGAGACCAGCAGTGGATTGCTGCCGCCGCCAAACACTTTTCCTGTCTCCTCCTCCACAAGGGTCAGGGCCTCCCTGACACCATCCCTCAGTCCCTCAGGAAGACGCTTGCCTGCTTTATAATAGAGGTCGCAGGCTTCCGTGGTAATAGTGAACCCAGGGGGTACCGGTAGGCCGATCCTGGTCATCTCCGCCAGGTTAGCCCCCTTGCCCCCCAAGAGGTCCCGCATGCTGGCGTTCCCATCCCTAAAGTGGTGAACGAGCCTGCCTCCAGTTGTACCGCCTGTTGATACTGCCACTACTTCCCCTCCTTTACCGTATAAGTCCCCTTGACCTGGCCAGTTCATAGACCAGGTTGGCTGTCTCCTCTATGGCCTTGTTCGTCACATCCACTACCGTGCAACCCAGTCGCCTCATGATGCCCCGGGAGTACTCCAGTTCCTCGTAGATCCGGTTAATTGAGGCGTAGGACGAATCGCTCTTCAGTCCAATGGCCTTGAGGCGTTCCTGGCGAATCTCCTCCAGGAGCCGCGGCTGAATGTTGAAACCAACTATCTTCTGGGCGTCAATCTTAAAGAGCTCCCGCGGCGGTTCTACCTCCGGGACCAGCGGCATGTTGGCTGCCTTGACCTGGCGATGGGCCAGGTACATGCAGACAGGGGTCTTTGACGTCCTGGAGACGCCAACGACAACAACATCGGCGTCAAGCATCCCCCTGGGGTCCTTGCCGTCGTCGTACCGCACCGCGAACTCTATTGCCGCTATCCGGCGGAAGTAGTCCTCATCAAGCCTGTGAACGAGCCCCGGGTGCAGGCTCGGTTCGTGGTTCGTCACCTTGCTGAGGGCTGCCATTATCGGCCCCATTATGTCAACGCAGGGAATGTTTCGACTGTTGCAGATCTCGGCAATAAAATCTCTCAGGTCGGGATAAATAAGGGTGTAAGCGACAATTGTCCCCTTATCACCAGGTTCAATGGCCTCCAGCACCTTCCGAATTGTCTCCCTGTCATCAACGTACGAGAAGCGCTTGATTCTGATGCCGTTACCAGCAAACTGGCTGGCGGCAGCCTTGGCAACGAGTTCCGCCGTCTCACCGATGGCATCGGAGATTACGTAGACCGTTGGGCCCTTCCCAGGGGAGCCCTCCTCCCCGGTTGCCGGGGATTCGTTGCCGCCGGGCCCCTGCGCCTCGTTGTCGCTGTCGTTGTCGTAGCTCACTTGCCGTCCTCCTCCACGTCAATCAATCCTCAATCACCAGTTCGGCCAGGTGAGCGACGCCGTTGACCAGGGCCGCGATCCCCTGCAGCAGGGCAAGGCGGTTGGCTCGCAGCCTGTCATCGTCAACCATTACCATGACGTCATCGAAGAACCGGTCTACAGCGGGCCTCATGGCCGCCACCAGGGCGAAGAAGCGCTGGTAGTCTCCGCTGCCAACTACCTCTTCGGCGCCGCCACGGAGGTTTCTGAACTCCTGGTAAAGGGCCTCCTCGGCCGGTTCCGCCAGCAGTGACTCATCAACGGAGGCCAATGACCCTTGCGCACCCGTCGTTTCTCCCGCTCCCTCCGACGAGGCCAGGTTGGCGACCCTGGTAAAGGCGGTAACAACATCGTTAAAGGCCTCAGACCCCGTGGCCTCCTGAAGGGTCTTGGCCCGACTCCAGGCGTCGGCCAGGTTGTCATAGCCCGCCGCCAGGACGGCCTTTGCCGTGTCATAGCTGATGCCGTCGTCCCTGAACTGCCTGTCGGTTCTGTCCCTGAAGAAGGTAAGTAACTTCTCACGGGTCTCACTATATATAGCTTGTTCCATATCTATCGCGATAGTCTTATCACCGCTTCCGGCGCTATCTCTCTCCAGCAACTTCTCCTTGGCCTGCCCCTGAACCTGCTCTTGGACCTGCTCTTCATAGCCCTGCCAGGCCCCCTTGATGAGATCCTTGAGGCCAAGGTCCAGGCCCTTCTTGACCAGGATAGCGACAACACCCTGGGCCGCCCGGCGCAAGCCGTAGGGGTCTCGGGAGCCGCTGGGGATGATGTCCAAGCCGAAGTAACCTACAAGGGTGTCCATCTTATCGGCCAGGGAGGCGATCTGCCCCAAGATACTGGCTGGAAGGTCGTCCCCGGCAGACCTGGGTTGGTAGTGTTCAAAGATGGCGGCCGCCACTCCGTCCTTCTCACCACTGGCCAGGGCGTAGTCCCGCCCCATGACCCCCTGTAGCTCCGTGAATTCCCGGACCATCAGGGTGGTCAGGTCAGCCTTGGCCAGCCAGGCGGCCCGGCTGGCATCCTCTGCCTTTGCCTCAGGCAGCCCGAGGTTGGTGCCAATGGTACCAGCCAGTGCCTTAAGGCGCCGCGCCTTCTGATGCAGGGTTCCCAGGCCCCGGTGAAACAAGACCTCCTTCAGGCCCTCTACCCTGTCTGCCAGGGGAAGCCCCTTGTCCTCACCGTAGAAGAAGGAGGCGTCCTCGAGGCGGGCCTTCAGGACCCGCTCATTCCCGGCCCTAACGATGTCGGCGTGTTCCTTGCCCCCGTTTCGAACCGTGAGGAAACAGGGCAGGAGTTGGCCGTCGCTGCCGTAGACAGGAACATACTTCTGATGCTCCCACATGCTGGTGGTCAGGACCTCAACGGGGAGATCTAGATAGCGGCGGTCGAAGTCACCCCTGATTACCGTGGGGTACTCCACCAGGAAGGAGAGGAACTCAATCTGCTCCCCCGTTACCCTCGCCCTCCCCCCTACCTCTGCTGCCGCCATCTCAAGCCCTTCCCTGATGGACCGCTGCCGCGCCTTGGGATCGGCCATGACACCCTCGGGCAGCAGCGCCTCCAGGTACTGACCGGGGGTACCGATTCTCACCCTGCCGCTTCCCAGGGTCCGGTGAGACCGGGAAGCTCCATCACTGCGAATACCAGCAACGGTAAAGTCCACTACCTGTTCACCAAAGAGACAGGCAAGCCAGCGGATGGGCCGGGCAAAGGAAACCTCGCCCCTTCCCCAACGCATCTGCTTGGGGAAGTTGAAGGACTCCATAATTTTCGGGATACCCTCGGCCAGGACCTCCAGGGTAGGGCGGCCCTCCTCCTTGACGGTGGCGAATACATAGCGTCCGCCATCGATATCGCGCACTTCAAGGTCCGCGGTATCAACCCCCTGCCCCCGGGCGAAGCCCTGGGCCGCCTTGGTCGGGTTTCCGTCCTCATCAAAGGCAATCTGGGCTGAGGGCCCTCGCGCCTCCCTGACAAGGTCTGACTGCCGGTCAGATACTGCTTTAACATACACGGCCAGGCGCCGCGGCGTTCCGTATACCTTGATATCGCCGTGCTCAAGGCGGTTGTCAAGAAGGATGGAACCAGTGGCCGAACCCAGTTGCCCAAGGGCGTCCGGCATAAAGCGAGCCGGCATCTCCTCGAGCCCAATCTCAAACAGCAGGTCGCTGCTTTGTGTCATTATGACTCACCTCCATACTTGCCCAGGAGCGGGAATCCCGCTTCCTCTCGCTGCTCAAGGTATTTCCCGGCAGCCAGCTCCGCCAGGCGCCTGATCCTGTGAATGAAGGCGGCGCGCTGGGTCACGCTGAGGGCCCCCCGGGCGTCCAGGATGTTGAAGATGTGTGAGCACTTGAGAACGTAGTCGTAACCGGGGATCACAAGGTTGAGGTCAAGGCACCGCTTGGCCTCCTCCTCGTTGAAATTCAACATATCCAGAAGAGAGCCGATATCGGCTACCTCAAAGGAGTACTTTGAGTGCTCAAACTCCTGTTTCTGAAAGACCTCGCCGTAGGTAATCTCGTCGTTGAACCGGAGGTCAAAGGTGTTTTCGACATTCTGCTTGTACATGGCCAGCCGCTCAAGGCCGTAGGTCAGCTCAACGGAGACGGGCTTTGCCTCCCGTCCACCCACCTGCTGAAAATAGGTAAACTGGGTTATCTCCATGCCGTCAAGCCAGACCTCCCATCCCAGGCCCCAGGCCCCAAGGGTGGGGGCCTCCCAGTTATCCTCGACAAAGCGGATGTCGTGCATGGCGGGGTCTATGCCCAGGGCCTCCAGGCTGTCAAGGTACAGCTCCTGGATGTCATCGGGTGATGGCTTGATGACCACCTGGTACTGGTGGTGCTGGTAAAGGCGATTGGGGTTCTCTCCGTAGCGGCCATCGGCGGGCCTCCGGGACGGCTCTACATAGCAGACCCGCCAGGGCTCTGGACCCAGGGCCCTGAAAAAGGTTATGGGGTTCATCGTGCCGGCGCCCTTTTCAACGTCATAGGGCTGGGCGATGAGGCAGCCCTGGTTGTGCCAGAAGCGCTCCAGGGTCATTATCATCTCCTGCAATGTGTTGTTCTGTTCTGGTTTCACTTGCGCACCTCCTGATCAAAATCAAAAACCCCCGGTCCTGGACATAATCCAGGGACGGGGGGTATCCCGCGGTTCCACCCTGATTGGAGCTGCCTCCACGCCAGGCGCGGGCGCAGCACCCTCTCGATTGCCGGGCTCACAGACGCCTTCACCGCCTGCCCGCGCTGGCTTGCACCAACCGCCAGCTCTCTTCACCGGGCCCTAAACGGCTACTACTCCTGCTCATCGCCGAGTATTCTCTTGTGCCTTCGTGTTGACAACTTAAAGACTAGCAGAGATGGAGAGGAATGTCAATTACCAGACACAGAATAGTAGAGCTTGTCTGCGTCCCAACCAAGCAGTTGGACAGTACCCAAGTCAACCAGCTGACCAGCGGCCCGATCGAGTACAATCAAGGGCTGCCTGGAGCCTCCATTTCCGTGAAAGGCTATATAGGCGCTAGTGGCAACGACTGGCTGCAGCACTGTATCCCCTGCCTTAACCACCGGCAACTGGGAGACAGCTTTGGCGGAATCCACAGAGGCGGCCTCATAGATGCTCCAGTTGCCTTCGCCATCAGCCAGCACCATGGATGTATTAGAGGCCAAATGGGCTTTTTCGATGCCTGAGAGTAATTCCTCCAGCTGGCCAGTCTCAAGGTTAAACCTGACCAACCTTCTTTCCCCGATGGAGGCCCTGTTGTAGTTATCACTCTTTACCGGGACACTTTGAATAAAGACGAGAGCATCGTCTTGGGCCCACAGCAAATGTACTGGCGGCCAACGGTAGGGCTCCCAGCCCAGGGCTGCAATATCCGGGTACTCATTCAACAGGCTACCTTGAGCATCATAGATACAAAGTGTAAGGCTTGCTGTACCATCCTGGTTCTCAGAGTAAACCGCCGTGGCAATCCGTCCGTCCCGTGAAACAGCAAGCTCGCGCGCCGCGGATTCAGACGTCTCTAAGGCCCCGAAACCGCCCTGCCACTGTCCGTCTTTCACTCCATAAACAGAAAGACTATTTCCGGCAAGTACTACTAGTAACTGGTTATGGTCAAGCCAATGTGCTGATCTCAACTGACAGGGACCGGTGACATGGTTTGGCCCAGCGATTCGAGGGTCCTTTTCAAACTGTGCCAGATCCAGCAGGAAGAGGGTATCATTAAGGGTATCCCCCTCAATAATCGGAGAGCCCCTAAAGAGCATCCGTCCATCGACAACAGGCGCCGAAGGAGTAGTCCTGGCTTCCCTGGGAAGGTAGGACTCTCCCAGCACAGTAGCGCCCCCTTCAGCGCTCCAAGACATTAGTACCTCGGGAATGAGGACCTGAAGACGGAGGTCTTCCCCATCTATGGCTACCCCGCGGTCATCGAGCTGATCGCGAAGACTGATGATGTATTCATCGCGCCATCTGTCGGCTGCCACATCCAACTCAAAGGTCAGGTCGTCTTTCCAATTCAACCCCTTTAGTTCCCCTGAGCGAAAACCTTCCCGAACGCGCCTTTCAATGGCCTCCCTATCAACCCCGCCGCTAAAGGTAACGATAATCGTAAAAGGGCTTGAGGCATACCAACTGGAAACCTGTTCCCCCCAGAAGCCGCCGCCATAAACCTTGCTGACTGCTGATCGCTGGGCGTAATCAGCCCTCAGGTCGTAGCTGGTTCGTACCGGTGGCACTCGCCTTATGTGATAGCTAATGGCTTCTTCAGTCTGTGAGTCACCGCCTAGAGGAAAACCTGGTAGGAGAGTAACGGTAACGGTCTGGCCCTCTGTTATGCCCTCGAGGCGTAACTGCAAGCCTGTGGTTCCATTACTAGGCATGGTGTTGATCTTGAGGTCTTCAAGATACTCACTCGGCTCAACCTCAATCAGTTCAGCCCAATAGTCCTCACTACTGTCCATGAGTACCTCCACCATCATGTTTAGCACAAGGGAGGACTGGCCAACAAGTTGCTCTGTTCCTGGCGCAATGCCCGTGTCTTGTCCCGCGGTATTAGAGAAAATGAGGGTTGGCGGCTCGGCGACATTGATGTCGTTACCTTTCGAATCATCATTTGTTGAGCCTGAGGCCGCGTCAGATTGACCTGTGTCAAGGCTGTCCTCCACTGCCTCAGGCTGCAGACCGCAAGAAGGCAGAATAAGGGCAGCAACCAGTGAAATCGTCAGAACAGCCAGAATGGCTCTTATCCGACAGGAATAGCCCTTCGTAGTCCAACCCACTGCTTCTGTTTCCCCCTTCTTATTCTGTCAGGTCAGTATCCACTAACACTGCTCGTTCACAACTTCCACTTATATCCACAATATCCTCCTGGCTGCCTTTAGAGATTACCACTCTGATTATCCTATGGGGTTCTTCCAATCAAAAAGGAGCGGCAGGGGCCGCCCCTTCTGTCTCTAGTCGTCTTGGAGTTTAAAGGCTATAACCTATCCGTCGATGAAATCGTCCTCGTCCTCCGCCTTGATGGCAGACCCTCGCTTTACCTCAATGGTAATGTCGCTGACCATAGCCGCCAGGACGCCTAATGCAGTCAGGTGGGGCAGCATCAGCAGGCTGATGGCCCCGATGGTGGCGCCAACAAATACCGGGAACTCAAGGATCGTCTCGCGCCCCCGCTTGATGCGAATACGGCGTACGTTACCATCTTCAATCAGTTCCTTGACCTTCGTCACCAGGTCGGTACCCTTGACATGAAACTGGTCGTGCCAGCCAGCGTGTCTCTCCTCCAGGTAGATAAGGGTCTCAACAACGTCTCCATCGTTCTTCAGCAGGGCCTCCCTTGCCTCTTTGACAGAGACACGAGTGCGTTCTCTAATGATGTCAATCTTCTTGAGCATGTCCATACTCCATACCCCCTCTGTTATCAATCCCGTTAATCCTTAGGATTCCTAAACTCCCCGGACTGTATCCAGAAATGATAGAGACTGTAGCCCCTTCTCCAGTTGATGGACGGCAAACAGGCGCAGGAGGGTATCGATCTCCTGCAGCATCCCGGCTGTGGGGCGAAAATTGCGCGTCCTCTGCCAGGACGAGCCAAGGAGGCGGTCCATTGTGGCGATGCTCCCCCGGCTCAAGGCCTTTGCCTCGGCGCCGGTAGCCTCCTGGGTCGGTTCTCCCAGGCAGCGGCGGCAGACAAGCCCCCCTGCCGCGGCGCTGAAGTAATAGGAGCCCTTATCCTCAAGGTCTGTTCCACAGTGAACGCAGGCGTCAAGGCTGGGCTGGAACCCGGCAAAGGCCAGGGCATTGAGCTGAAACCAAATGCTGAGGAGGGTTGGGTCGTCCTCATCAACCATCAGGTACAGGGTCTTCAACAGCAGTGAGAAGAGCTGGGTCGCCTCATCGTCCTCAACGGCCAACTCACCGGCAAGTTCGCAGAAGTAGGAGCCGTAGGCCAGCTTCACCAGGTCCTCCCGCAGACGGAAAAAGGGCTCCTTTACCTCGGCCTGGGCAAAGCGGTGCAGCCCGCCTTCCTTTTTACTTGAAAAGCACTGCACATTGGCGTAGGTGAAGAGCTGGGTGGCCCCGGATAAGGGGCTCGTGGCCCGCCTCGCCCCGTTGGCCGCGGCCCGGATCTTCCCGTGCTTGGGACTGAGGAGAACGACAATCTTGTCTGCCTCCCCCAGCTTGTAGGTTCTTATGACGATGGCGTCTGTCCAGTAGCCGCGGCTCATGGCGTCCCTCCACCTGACACTGACAGGTGCCCCTGTCTCTTGATTACTACTGCAGCAACCTCAAGAAGCTTGTTGCTAGTGTGAAGTATATGAAGAGCCCGGTTATGTCGATGGCCGTTGTGATGAAGGGCCCTGAGGCCACCGTGGCGTCAATCCCCACCCGGTCGAAGACCAATGGGACGAGACTCCCTATCAACGCTGCCCAGACCATGATAATGCTCATTGCAAGCCCCACCACAAGCCCCAAGACGGGAAGCCCCTGCCAGACATAGGCGACAAAGGCCACAAGCCCGCCCAATACCGCTCCCAGACTCACCCCAACCTGGATCTCGTTCCACAATACCTGCAAAAGCTGATCGGGTTCAATGTCGCCCACAGCTAGACCCCGCACGGTGCTGGCCAGCGACTGGGTGCCCACATTGCCGCCCATGCCAGCCAGAACCGGGATGAAGTAGGCCAGGGCAACAACGGACTCAATCGCCGCCCCAAAGCTCCGAACAACGCTGGCCGTCAAGAGCGAAGTGAAGAGGAGGAAGATAAGCCAGGGCAGTCGCCTTGTGGCCCGGAACATGGGCGTGCTGAGCCGGGTCTCGGCGGCGGCCTCGATACTGGTTGCCGCCAGGCGGTAGATGTCCTCGGAGGCCTCTTCTTCTATGACGTCAAGGATATCGTCCACTGTCACAATGCCCAGCATCCGGTTGCGCCTGTCCACTACCGGTACTGCTAGCAGGTTGTACTTGGCCACAGTCCGGGCTACCTCTTCCTGGTCTGTCAGGGGCTCAACCTTGACGATATTAGTTAACATAATCTCCCCCAGCCTTGCTTCAGGGGTTGCGATCAGGAGCTCGCGGAGGGAAAGAACTCCTACCAGGGTGTTGGCGGCCCCGACGACATAGATGTAGTAGGCGGTCTCAGCGTCTGGAGCCAGCTTGCGCAGGAGATCAATGGTATCATGCACAGTTGTCCGGCGTGTCAGGCCAATATACTCCGTTGTCATCAGCCCGCCCGCGGTATCGTCCGGATAGCTCATTAGGCCCCTGGCGTCTTCAGCCTCTTGGGGCTCCAGCATCTCCAGGAGGTCATTGGCCTCCTCAGGCGAAATGTCACCAAGGAAGTCAACAAGGTCATCGTCGCCCATCTCGTCGAGAACCCCGGCGACTCGCTCAGGCCCAAGGGCCTGGAGGATGGCGGACTGGTAGCCCACGTCAAGCTCTCCCAGGGCCATGGCCAGGGTTATGTCATCCAGGGCGCCGAGGACCGGCAGCCACTCGTTGGGATTGAGGGCCTCCAAGAGTTCCGCAATATCAGGGGCGTGGATATCTGTAAAGAAATCCAGGAGGGACTGCCTTCGTCGTCCCTCTGTCTTGGAGGTCAGCAGGATTCGCCTTACCTCAACCAGGTTGTTCTGCGGGGCTTCCATGGCCAGATCACCTCGCTTCTCTTCATACCTCAGTGGCAACCTTCAGTAGCAACGTTGGCAACGAATAATGGCAGGCCCTTCAGGCCCGCCATCCAAGTGGTCGTTGGTTAGAGTTTATACCTTAATCCACGGCTTAGCAAGATACCTGCTTCACTCGTCGCTAGCCCTATAGCCAAACCTCGCCATGGCACCCAACCGCTTGCGCCAATCCTTCTCCACCTTCACCCAGAGGTCGAGATAGACTTTGGCTCCCAGGAGGGCCTGGATGTCGCCCCGGGCCCTTTGGCCGATTTCCTTGAGCATTGAGCCGCCGGCCCCAATCAGTATGCCCTTCTGGGAGTTGCGCTCAACGTAGACAGTGGCGCCGATATAGATTGGCTGTCCTTCCCTGGTGTCGTCGAACTCCTCAATGATAACCGCCACCGAGTGGGGGACCTCTTCGCGGGTGAGGTGAAGGATCTTCTCCCGGACCAATTCTGCTACGATGAACTGTTCCGGTTGGTCGGTAATGGCGTCATCAGGATAGTACTTGGGCCCCTCCGGCAGCATCTCAACAAGGGTTGCCAGGAGATCGCCAAGCCCCTGCTTCTCAAGGGCGGATATGGGCACAACGACGTCCCAGGGGCCAAGGTCCCTGTAGCTCTGCAGGATTCTATCCAGGTCATCGGGGGCAACCTGATCAACCTTGTTCACGGCAACCACAACGGGAGTCGATGCCGGAGCCAGTCGCTCAGCGATGAACTGGTCTCCACGGCCCGCCAGGAATGCGCCATCAACCATGAACAGGACTACATCTACCTGCTCGACGGTTCCCAGGGCCGTGCGGTTCATGTACTCCCCCAACTGATGCTGGGGTTTGTGAATGCCTGGGGTATCTATAAAGAGGGCCTGGTATTCATCGTCCGTAACGACACAGGTGATCCGGTTCCTGGTTGTCTGGGGCTTCTCAGAGATTATCGCCACCTTGGTGCCGACAAGACTGTTGACCAGGGTTGACTTGCCCACATTGGGCCGGCCAACCACCGCTATGAAGCCTGACTTGAACCCCTCTGGCACCTCTCCGAACATACTCAGATTAGGCACCTAGTTTGCCACCGACTGCACCGGCGTTCCTGTGGGCACAACCAGGACCCAGGTTGTGCCGGGTCGCACCTTAACCCTGTCACCCTCCTGGGTAAGGAAGGTGAGGGGACCGGTGCGGCTATTCTTCACCCAGACAACCACCTGCCGGGTGCCGCCGGTGAAGAGTTCGGCTCTACCCTGTCCGATGAGGTCCATGTTAATCCTGCCCTCGGTATCACCAGCGATGGCGCTGGTGCCAACGTACATCACAATGATATTGGCGGCGGTAAGCTGGCTGCCGCTGTCCCGGTCTGTATGAGCCTTAGTGTTGATGAAACGATGGTAGAGAGGCCCTTCGCCTCCCTCATCACTATAGGCAAATACAACATCGTTCTTCTCTCCGCCAGGATACTTCACGGAGATAATCCTTGCAGCTTGCGTACTGCCCGCCTCTGGGTCAAAATCCCACGGCGCTATCTCCGCGGCCTTCTCCGGGGTGAGAGTGGCCCTATAGTTAAGGGCCTCAGCGGCGTCTCGCAGGCGAGAGATGCGCGCGTGGACAGTGTGGGGCGGACGCTTTGACTTGTCGCGGAAGAAAAATGAACTCAAGTAAAACTCATTGAGGTTGTCTATGGGAAGCGAGGCAATATCCCGCTCCGCCTGAGGACTCCAACCGCAGTGTACGTAGAAGGCGTCAAGGACAAGGGCAAAGTCCAAAAAGTAGTGACGCGCGCTTCTGATCGGCCCCACTGTCTGGGATGAGTCACTGGTGTAGACAGCAAGGAGACGGGTAATGCCGCCCTCAGTTAGGACCTCAAAGACGACATCGGCGGCTGGAAGGCCGGTCTGAGGCCGGACCTCTGCCAGGTTATCGATGGTAACCATCACTGGTCTCAGTAGGGCCTCCTGATCTGTGGTGATGGGCAGGCCCGTCAACCAGTGGGTAGCCCGGGGCTCTCCGTCACCTGGGTCCGCATCATCTCCCGTGTCGGCGGGATCTGTGTCACCCGGGTCTGACGGGTTGCCGGACTCGCCAGGGTCATTGTCGATACCCCCATCATTCCCGTCACCCGCAGCCATCTCACCCAGAAAATACTCCCAACTCAGGTAGGCGCCAAGGGTAAAACAGGCGATGAGGACCAGCACAATAATACCAATGGTTGCGTAACGGTTCATCAGATCACTCCCGACCTCAGCGTAATTTGCTCCGTATTAGTAGTATGTTCACTTTATGGTTAAATTATCTATATCCATTTACCTTCATGGGAAGACTGAGCACCAGGGCCGCCCCTGCTAACCCCACCAGGGCCGGTATTGGCCTCACCACAACCAAGCGCGCCAATGTCTTCATGCCGACCAGCAATCCGGAAAGGCCCGCCCCTCCCCCAAGCTGCCCCTGCCACAATGGGCCTATGAAAAGTAGGTATCCAACAGCTACTGACACCAAGGCCGCCAGGAGCACTGCTCCAGCCCCCAGGTTCTTAGCCTCAGCTGCCAGGCGGTGCTGACCCTCGCAGGTCAGGTCAACAACTCGCTCAATGGCTGAGTTAAGTACCTCGCTTGCCATAACCAGGCCGATGGCCAGGTACAGAACCGTCCACCTCGCCGGTGACAACCCCCAGTAGTGCCCGGCGACAATCACCAACATCGCCATAGCCAGGTGGAGTCTCATGTTGGGTTCAACCTGAAAGGCCGTTAAAAGACCGGACCAGGCGTGGCCCAGGCTCTCTACAAAGGAGCCGCCCCTATTCCTTCCACCGGTTACCTCTGGCAAATTCTACCCCTCCCGTGACAGCCCTACGGCTGACATTGCCGCTTCTTCCAAGCGGCGCATATTGGCGCGGGCCTCACCGTCTTCATGGTCATGCCCCAGCAGGTGGAGCAGTCCGTGGACGAAGAGATAGGCGACTTCGCGCTCCAGGCTGTGTCGGTAGTCTTCGGCCTGCCTTACCGCGGTCTCCAGGGATATGACGACATCGCCAAGGAGGGTCGCGTCACCATCATGAACCATCATCTCAGAACCAGAACTGTCCGGGGTTTCGTCGGCGTCAGTCATAGAGAAAGACAGAACATCAGTGGGTTCATCCTTGCCGCGGTACTGACTGTTGAGTCGCTGCATATCGGCATCGCTTACAAGGGCCACACTGACCTCATAGTCTTCTCCCAGGACAGTTAGTTGCCGAACATACTCAGCGACCTTTTCCAATCGCCCCGCGAGGTCATGGCCGATATCAACCCTCCGCTGCAGGTTATTGATTACCACCTTCATGGCCATCCTTCTCCTTCTCTACCGCCTTTTCAGCGGCGCCGCCCTGATCCTCAGCGGCTTCCTCCGCTGCCATGCGGGCCTTCAGCTCCTCGACAACATAGTCGGGGTACTCAATCCGTGGATGGAATATGCCCGATAGCACCCTGGCAAAGGTCTTGGCAATCAAATCAAGGTCGCGGAGGGTCAGGTCGCTCTTATCTAGCTGCCCGTCATTAAGACGGTCCTTAATTATCTTCCGTATAAGGCCTTCAATGCGGCCCGGCGTTGGCCGGGACAGGGCCCTCACTGCAGCCTCAACCGAGTCGGCTAGCATTAGAATGGCCGCCTCCTTGGTCTGGGGCTCAGGGCCGTCATAGGAGTAGTCCTCTTCTATGACCTCTTCTCCGTTCCCTTCAAGGGCCCGGTTGTAGAAGTATGATACGGTTGTGGTTCCGTGGTGCTGCTCAATAATATCTATAACCGCCTGAGGCAGGTCATGCTCCTGGGCCATCTCCACCCCATCTTTTACGTGGGAGGTGATGATCAATACGCTCAGGTTAGGCGACAGCTTGTCATGGGGATTGTCCTGCCCAAACTGATTTTCAATGAAGAAATAGGGACGCTTCGTTTTGCCCACGTCGTGATAGTAAGCGCCAACACGGGCCATCAGGGCGTTCCCGCCCACCGCCTCTGTCGCCGCCTCTGCCAGGTTGGCCACGATGATTGAGTGGTGATATGTTCCCGGCGCGTCGACCAGGAGCTTCTGGAGCAGCGGCTCATTTGGATTAGACAGCTCCAGCAGCCGGATGGATGTAATGACGCCGAAGAGGTTTTCCAGGAAGGGCAATGACCCGATAGTAATGACCGCCGACACTAGACCGTTGACAAACCCCCAGAGAAGCTCCTTCAGGGCCACAATCTGGTAGAGGGACTGGCGGTCAACCAGGTACCAGGCGAAGATGGTGAAGACATTGGCCAGGCCAACGAAGAGCCCAGCCCTGGTCAGGTCAGATCGCTGGGCAACCTTTGCCACCGCAAAGGCGCCTGTAAGCCCCCCAACCATGGCTACGAAGGCCACTCGTAGTTCTCCGCCGGAAGCCAAGCCAACGAAAAAGGCAAAGGCCAGGCCCATGATTATTGCCAACTGAGCGTCTAGAAGCACGGCAATCAGCATTGTTCCCGCCGCCACTGGGGCCAGCAGTCCCGAGAAGGATGTGCTTACAAAGGACAGCAACAGTGTAATTGTTGAGATAAGCGCCAACAATAGTAGGAGGGAGTCATCCTGGAAGAGCCGGTTCTTGAAGTAGGCCAGATAGAGCCCAATTCCGGTTCCGGTAATCAAGACCAGAATAGCGATGCCTAGGGGGCCGCGGAAATCACCGGCCCTCTTCTGCAGGCCCAGATCCTCCAGAATGGCTATCTGCTGCTCTGTGACAATCTCCCCCTGCTCCACGATGAGCTGCCCCTTCTGGACCACAACGGGGACAACAGTCTGACGGGCCTGCTCCCGAAACCTCTCTGTCTCCTCAAGGTTAAAAATCTCGTTGGGACGGATCAGGGCCTTGGCAACACCAGATATCACCTGCGCCTGGGTTGAGGTCAAGTCAAGGCTGTTGACTCGAAGGTCAACCTCGTCTTTGGCGGCATCAATATCGTCTTTCTTGACCCCGTCCCTCAACACCGCCGCCAAAACGTTCTTTGCTGTCTCCTCAGTCCTTTGCCGGGCGCTAGCATCAAGGGCCAAGAGCTCGCCAAGAACAGCGTCGGACAGATCAGCCTCCCACAGCTCCTTTAGTTGGCTGACCTTCTCCTCCTGGTTCAAGGCCTCATCATTCAGGATACTATCGAGTTCCGAGAATTCCTCACTGACCGAGGCCTTTATCTCGTCGATTACCCGGGGATCAAGGTTAAACTGCTTTGGTACGTTCTCCTCCGCTGCCTGGCGTCGAAGTTCCGTGGCAACGCGGTCCTCGATCTCTCGTGAGGCAAAGATATCCCCAGGCGCTGCCTGCCCTACTCTCAGGTTGACCTGGGCGGGAACCACATAGGGGGTCATAATGGAGGTTATAGCAATGAGGAAAAAGAGGGAGACTGCAACCCGTCGCCAATACGACCTCTCCCCCTGACCGATCCGGAAAAACTCCCGAACACTCTCTCTAAAGTCGTCATATATACTCATGTCACAAAACCTCTAATCATCATAGGAAAAGCCTGCCACCCAGTAAAACGCCGGGATTAACCGGAACTGTCGCCTTTGCCCTTGCGGTTATCCCAGCGTTCATAGGCCTTAATAACCGCCTGAACCAGTCGGTGCCTGACGACATCGCGGTCCGTCAGGTGGATAAAGCCGATTCCGGGAACCCCCTTAAGAACCTGCTGAACCTGCTGAAGGCCAGAGAACTTCCCTTCAGGCAGATCGACCTGGGTTATGTCACCGGTTACAACCGCCTTTGAGCTGAATCCCAACCGGGTCAAGAACATCTTCATCTGCTCCGGTGTTGTATTCTGGGCTTCGTCCAGGATAATAAAGGAGTCATCCAGGGTTCGGCCCCGCATGTAGGCCAGGGGCGCAACCTCGATCAGGCCCCTTTCCATGTGCTTTCTGTAGGTGTCTACACCGAGTATATCATACATGGCATCATACAAAGGTCGCAGGTAGGGGTCGACCTTCTCCTGGAGGTCGCCCGGAAGGAACCCCAGCTTCTCGCCGGCCTCAACGGCAGGGCGCGTCAGGATGATGCGGTTAACCTCCTTGTCTCTAAAGGCCTTGACAGCCATTGCCATGGCCAGATAGGTCTTGCCTGTCCCCGCCGGGCCGATTGAGAAGACAATACCGTTTTCGCGCATGGCGTCAACATACCTCTTCTGGCCCAGGGTCTTGGGTCTGATTGGTTTGCCCCGAGCCGTCACACTGATAACATCAGAAAAGATATCGCTGAGATTGGTGTCGTCGCCCGCCTTTACCAGCTTGATCCCGTAACCGACCTCATTCGGTGTGACCCAGACGCCGTTACTGAGAAGGTCTGCAAGCCGGTGGAACAACTCTTCAACCTGAGTTACTTCGTTCTCAGGCCCTCTGATCTGAATCTCGTCCCCTCGAGTCACGAGGTTGACCCCAAAGGCCTTCTCCACCATCTTCAGGTGCTCATCCTGGGTGCCAAACAGGCTCCTGGCGTGGTTCTGGTTCTCTACCGTATAATTCCTCTCAACCTCTACTATATTTGCGGTTTCATTGTCATGGGGCAAGGCCCTTGACCCTCCTTTAAGGTAAAAGCCGGGGTGAATCCTGGCTAGACAGCTACGTTATATTCTATCTGACTGTTCACCCCATGCCAAATAATGAGGCCTGGTAGTCTTGTCCAAACTCACCCAAACAAAACAGGCATCAAGGCCCGGCCTCGGTTACCTCAAGCCTGGCAATGTCCTCAAGGGTTTCAACGGTCAAACGGACCCTGACACCTTTACTGTCCCTTTGAAGGACCTCAAATTCCTTGCCAAGCACTTCAACGCCCTCAGGAAGTCTACTGTAGACGGCAGACTGAACGAAATCTCTGGCCCTGATCTCTGCTTCGTCCAGCGTAAGGGCCTCTTCAGCCTCCTTTAGTTCCCTGAAGGTCGTCATGATTATTTCTACAATGGGCTTGTCATTCCTCCAGAGACTGATGGGCTTGGCCTCCTCATCCTGCTGATACAGGACGAAGGGCACCTCTCCAGCGCCAACAACGATGACCTCCGACCCACCAATCCTCAGAAGAACCCTGGTGTAGGTCTCACCTGTTACCTGTTGATAGGGGATTGTAAGGGGCACAAAGGACTCCTCTGAGTACCAGACCCTGGCCCTGGCAATGCCGCGAGCCTGCACCGGCGACGCCAGCGGCGGCAGCGGTTCGCCTGTCTCAGGGTCTTCCCCCGGCTGCTGTTGAAGGCGCAGTCCCTCAATTAGCAGTTGACCCTCTTCCACCATTGACCCTTCTTTCACAACGGGGGTGCCCTGAAGGGCGATCAAGGTCGTTATCAGGCCCCGCTTGGAGGCCACAAGATGACCTGGTGTGTTGGGGTCAACCACATCAGGGGGCAGCGTCTTCTCAACGATTTCAACAGTAGCCTTTGTGCCGCTGATGGTGATGCCCGCCCAGGACACCTCCTTGAAGCGCAGGGCAAGTTCTTCCTCAATCATGTCGGTGTCAATCCCTGGCTTGGAGGAACCCGGCTGCAAACCAAGCTCAGTGAGCTCAGCTATCACCTCTTCTTCAGCCAGGTTTTCAAGACCCACAACCTCAATGAACCAGACAAAGTTGCTGAAGACATACAGGGCGACGGCGAGGATCACCAATCCCACCACAAGGATCTGACGATTTTTGGCCCTATGAAGGGTGAAGGGAAGACCGATCTTCTTCTCTATGCGAACCCTGCACCTTGTCTTCCGAACAATGGGACGAAGGCGCTTGAAGTGACGCGCCCACATCTGCGCCACCAACACCCCGCGGCTGCGGTTGATGTTCCAGAGGACAACCCCTTCTACCGTTGCAAGGTTTATAAAACGCTCAAGGTGGCGCCCCTCGACCCGGATCCTTATATAGCCAAAGAGCTGCTGCAAAATGAGCCTGCCTAGCATCTAGTCCTCCCATGCCTCGTTATCATCCTCTTGGCTATCAGCATCAGGGTTTCCACCGCCCCCCCTGGGCTGAATGAACTCCAGTGACTGAATGAAGCCGGTGATAAGTATCTCCTCCTGGTAGATGGTGCCGATGGCCAGTCCCCTGCCGCCAATCCTGAGCTCCCCCCGCTGAAGGGCAATGATAATGTGGCCGTCTTCATAGTCCCGCACACCACGGTGGTTCTCAATGGTGATCTGAAGGTGACCAATCATTGTCAGGCGCGGCAGGTCAAGAACAACATCCTTCGGCAGTTCAAAGAGGTCGGCTACCCTTCCCCGCAGGTCACGCTCGCCCTCTGACCATTCATCTTCTGGCTGGCCCTCTTTCTCCCAGTTCTTGTTGCCCCGCTTTCTTCTGGCCACAGTGGTTCACCTCCCCCCAAGTGCCCCTGCTTAAAGGCGGGGCTTTCCTCTAAAAGGTATGCCTTGGGCTGGGGGGTTTATGACCTTGGGAGAGAGCCAGAAAAACTGAGAGGATGCCCCTTGGGACATCCTCTCAGTAACCACTTCAATTATTCAGCGGGGCTGTCAGTCCAGGACCTGTCGTACGATCTCATTAACCTTCTTGCCGTCAGCCCGCCCCTTTACCTTGGGCATAACGGCGCCCATGACCTTCCCGAGGTCATCGATGCCTGTAGCGCCCACCTGGGCTACAGCCCCTTCCACAATGCTCACAACCTCTTCATCTGATAGCTGCTCTGGAAGATATTCCATAAGGATCTTGATCTCCTTCTCGAGACCATCGGCGACGTCAGCGCGCCCCAGATTACGGTATTCCTCCACTGCCTGGCGGCGCTTCTTGACCTCAGAACTGACGATCTCAATAGCTTCATTGTCAGTAAGGTCACTACCCTTGTCAATGCGCCGGTTCTGTAGAGCGGCTCTGGTCAAGCGAATGGTAGCCAATCTGTCCTTATCTTTTGCTTTCATGGCAGCTTTCATGTCCTCAAGTAGTCTCGCTTCGGTGGACAACTTCATTACCCCCTATCGGTCTGACCCCAGACAAAACAGCCTGAACCCTTTGGCGTCTTTAAGCAGTGTCTCTAAGACCATTCTTTATTAACCTCAAATTCTTGTCAATTAAGTAGTGTCCTATTCACCGGTCAGGTTGAGGCCAACATCGGTGTGTACCCGCAGGGTTATGACGGAAGGCAGTCCTGGCAGGGCCATTACCAGTTCAACGGGGACCGCCACCACAAAGTGAATCGCGGGCCGATCTATGATGGCCCCTGTCCTCACCTCCTTTACGGGAACATCTGCTTGCCCGTAAACTACAAACTCCTCGATGATGACCTGGCCGGCGGCAATGGAACCCTGGCCCGGTTTAAGGGTTGAGGTCAGCTGGAGGTTCTCCGCCAGGTACCAGGTAAATGTGTTGAGGGCGATATCACCATCCAGGACGATGTTACCCCTGGCCAACTCGGCTTCATCAACGCTCTTGGCAGCGGCCTTTGCCGCCATATCCACCGCCAGCCTAGTCTTGGCAACGGCCACATGGAGCCAGGCGGAACTGACAAGGCAGGCCAGAAGTGGCAGGAGCATCAGGACGTAGAGGATTACACCAATGGAGCCCAGACCCCGTTGACAGGTTGAGTTGGTGGCCGTCACCTGCCCTCTACCGGGATGAACTCACTGGTTGTCAGGGCCCTGGCCCGCAGATTGAGACCGTAGGGCCGCGAGAAGAGCCGCAACCCTGGGGAGGTCTTGAATACCCGCAGGGTCCTGTAATACTCCAGGCATACCTCGATGGGACTACCGAAGGGCTGCGACGACCTGGTGCCCGTGATTGAGACTGCCTCCACCGGAATGCCCGCTACAGACAGAGTAGCGGCAATGGCCTGCTCAACCTCGTCATCAATGCGGCCCCTGACCGCGGCATACTTGGCCCCCGTTCTCACCGCCTGAAACAGCGCCTGGTACTCATGGAAGAGGAAGAAGAGGGCCGCCAGCATTGAGACGCAGATGGCGAACACGACGGCAAAGAAGGCCGCCCCAATTGCGGTAGATCCAGACTCTCCCATGGTTTCACCTCCTTCAGAAGGTAATCGTGTTGACCTTGTCAATCAGCCGGTTGAAGAGATCTGTGATTGATCCTGTCAGCATGTCTATTGACCCCAGGAGAGCGAGAACGAAGAAGGCAATCCACAGGATGTTCCCCAATACGCTACCCCTCTCGCTGCGGATTACTACCCCCACTGGGCGCAAGCAGGCGCGAACAACAAGTCGTCTCATCATAGTCACCTCATAGTCACCTCCTTATTCTAGAACCCGGCCTCCCCCAGTGACTCCAAGAAAAGCATGACAATGGGAAAGCCGAGAATGATGAGGATTGTGAAGCTGTAGAACAAAGATACAATCTCCATTAGAACCGCCCTTGACTGCGTAACCCGCCGGTGGGCCCGGGCGGCTTCCATCTCAAGGGCCCGAGAGACACCGCGGAGCGTCTCCTCAATATTCAGGCCCCGAAGGGCGCAGTGCTCAAGTGCCTGAGCAAAAGCCGCCGCCGCGGGATGATTGAAACGGTGGGCCAACCTGCGCAGCGCCCCCTTAAACTCTGCGGTTGTGGCCACATGGCTGAGCTGGCGGCACAGCTGTTCTATCTCGCCTCTCAAGGGCCCTGTGATGATCTCGGCGCTCCTCTCAAGCCCCTCAATAACCGGTCCGGAACCAGCAGCCAGGTGAGCCGCAAGGGCATCACACAGTACCGGCAACTCCGTGAGCATCATGTTCATCTTGTGGTTATAGGCCTGTTCCAGCTGGAACCAGGGAAATAGAAAGGCCATCAGCGGCGTCATCAGGCGAAGTCCCAGGCCAACCAGGGAAGAGGCGGGTGGGATAGCCAGCATAATGCCGGCGGCAGCAGCGGCCAATACCCCCCTGACCACAAGCAACTGGTGGCCTGTCCTGATGCCAAAGGGATGGTTCAGTAGCGCCAGGCGCTGGGCAGCAGTGCCGTGGGTTCCCGGGGTTGATGGCAATGATGGAAAGAGTTCCTTCTCCTCAGCAACGTCCAGCCTGGATATGGCGGTATCAACTAACCTAAGCACCAAGAGCCGACCTTCAGTGGCCCTTCGCCGACGGCCCCTAACCCCGGCCAACAGCTTAGAGTGGAGCCTGTTCCAAGCCTTAATCTCGGGAGGTCTCCCCACTCCAAGGAGGTCAAAACACTCCCGGAACAACAGATAAGAAGCGATGAGATTAAGCCCGAACAACAGCAAGTACAGGCACATCACCACAGTGGTCACACCCTGGAAAGGGCGCTGGTTAACGCGGCCCCGCTGATCTGGACTAGGGCAATCACAGCCAGGATGGCCCTTCCCGCTGACGTGGTAACATATACTGACATGATGTCTGGCCAACCAACTATCATGACAGCAGTCACCCCCAGGGTTATAGCCACCAACACGTAGATCTGTAGCTTCTGCTGCAAGAGAGCAATGCCGCGTTCCTCTGCCAGGGAGGACTGACCATCGAGGGCAGAGACAAGATGCTCGATTCCCGCGGTAAGGTCTGTTCCCTGTTTCAGGGCTTGCGCCGCCAGATCGGCGAAGGCCCGATAGTGACGGCTATCAATCATGGGCTTGGTGTCCCTGAGGGCGGCGGCCAGCGACCTGTTGGCCTTGTACTGGGCAATCACCTGGCCGAGCAGTTTCTGCATTCGGGGACCCATGTAGGGCGTAGCCTCGGCTATGGCCCTGGCCAGGTGCCCGTGAACCCCATAGAGACCTGATATTGACTTCAGGGCCGCCATGACCTCCAGGTTTAAGTGGTGTCTATGGCGCAGGGCAAGATAGGCAAGAACCTCAAAGGGTAGTAGCGAAAACCCTGCCGCCAGAACCAATGCCAGACCCAGGTTGTCAAGGAACATACCGCAATGGAATCCGAGAAGAGCCAAACAGCCGCAGGCAACCAGAAGGACCATATCACGGGGGGAGAGCCCTGCTGCCACAAGCCGAGATATAAGCCGCTCCCTGACCACTCCCAACTTCCTTGAACCGTGCCGACGATGACGACGGCCGTCAGCGGAACGCCAGATTATGTCAGCCAACAGATACAGGACAGCGCCCCACAGTACACCAACGACAACCACCAGTATAAATCCCATCCCCTCACCCCTCCCCTTGGTAGAGCGAGAGTTTGGCTTCTGTGGCCGGGGATAGACGGCCAACCTGTTCAAACCCTGGCCCTTGCTGATTGTAGCGAAAGATTTCATTGTAGGCGGGGGAACCGTCCTCTCCGAGGCGAACCTCAACCACATTCGTAACAACCCGTCGGTCCCGGTTGCGGAAGTAACGGCAGTATATGATTATGTTAACCGTCTGCGCTAGTAACCCTCGCACCTGCAGCGCTGAGACCTCCGCATGCTGCTGAACATAGATCATGGCCAACCTGGCAATGGCCTGGTCTCTAGGGCCCTCGGCATGAAGGGTTGTCATTACCGCGTGCCCCGTGTTAGCTGCTTGCACTAGGGCTGGCCCCTCTCTATCCCTGACCTCGCCAACGATGATGTACTCCGGGTATTCTCGCAGAGAATTGACAAGGAGGTCGTAGACCCGGACATGCTGCGTCTCCTCGCTGGCTACGACATGTGGATGTACCAGATGGAGTCTGAGCTCTTCCACCTGCTCAATCGTTACTACCCGGGCATCATCGGGTATCAAGGAGCCGAGAAACCGCAGCAGCGCCGTTTTTCCGGCTCCCGTCGGCCCCGCCACGATTATGTTGAGTCGCCCCTCGACACAGCGCCGAAGAAACTCCGCAACGGGCCGGTCCATGGTCCCCTGACTGATGAAGAAGTCGGCCTCAACCGGGAACCTGCGGTGCTTGCGGATTGTGATCCTTGGCCCGATGAGCGAAGCCGGTGGAACCACCGCGTTTATACGACTGCCATCGGGCAACTTGGCATCGACGGTTGGGATTCGCTCAGTTATCTCACTTCCAGCGCTGTTGCACATCTTCTTTACCATCTGCATTAGGGCCCCTTCACTAGCGAAAGAGACAGGGATCTTGTCTCTTGTGCCAGATTTCTCAACATAGATTGACGCTGGCCCGTTGACCATGATATCGGTGATTTCAGGGTCTTTGAGATATGGGTCCAAGGGGCCATATCCAACCAGGTCATCGGCCACAGGATAGGCTGCTTCCGAACCAACCGCGGTTTCAGACAACCACCGGTCAAGGATGCTGACCAGGGCCGCTTTGGCGTCAATATCGAAGATGCTCTGACCAATGAGGGTTGGATGCTCTGCCAGAACATAGTTGCGAGCCCTCTCCAGGGTCTCTTCATATAGGGGATGGTCTCTACTGGTCCCTGGCCTCTTCAACTCACCCCTGGCCTGCTGCCCCAGTCTATCGTCCAGGTCGATAAAGGCCATCACTACCTCCCCTTTCAGCGACGAACTGATTCCCGGGACCGATAGCCCCTTGCTTAAGAATGGGGTCCAGGACCTGAGAGGACCACTGCCTAGAGCGAGCCGGGCTTGTTAGCGCCCAGACCCTTCCCCTGTTGGCCGCCTGCTGAACTGATTCATCGTCGTCAAGTGAAAGAAGAATAGGGTGACCCAAGAGTTGAGCCATGGTTTCGGCCCTGATTCCTCCGGACCGATGCCTGTTCAGGATGTAGAGAAAGTCCTTTGCCCCAAGGCCCAGCCGTCTAAGAACCGCGTCCAGGCGCTGGAGGTGGTATATGGAACTCAGATCCTGTGTCAGGGGGCAGATGACCCTGTCTGCTACAGTCAAGGGAATGATGGTTGTTGCCAGGGACAGGAAGGATGCGGTATCCACCACCGTATAGTCGACGGCCGAACTGACCTGGACAAGGAGCTCCCTGATGCTGTCTTCGGTGGCCTGGCGCAGCCCAAGGGGGCTGTCAAGAAGGCCCGGCAGTACCCACAAGCCTTCACCGCACCGGGGGAGGGACTCCAGTAGCCTGTGGCCACTCTTTTCCTCTGAACCCCTAAGTCTACGCGCGATCCCGGGGAATACCTGGTCGGCGTCGCCAGGGAGGCTACCCACGAAATGACAATGAGCGGTAGGGTCTACGACATTGAAGTCCAGGAGGGCGACCCGGTGGCGTCGGCTCAAAGCCGCTGCCGAATTCACTGCCAGGGTGGTTGTTCCCACTCCTCCCCTGGGCGACCAGAAGACCAGCACAGTACGGCTGAAGCCCATTAGCGTCCACCTCCCTGATGAGACCTAACCCTCGCCGTCGCGGCCTCGTGTTTCGGGCAGATAACAAGATGCACTGATGCGGCCTGGGAGAGGGCCAATACCAGCGACTCCACCGCCTCCTTAGGAAGGATAACAACTACTACCGCCGGTACTGGTGAGTCGGCGCCCCCTATCCTGGGCTGCGCGGTATCGGTGGATGACCCGTACCGATTGCGGACGGCAGCTACCAGCAAGTATTCGGCCACAGTGCTGCTGTGAGCCAGTCCGGTCAACCTCCCATCGTAGGTGGCGACAACGTCCACCCTGTCACCCACTGCCACCATACCCCCCAGGGAGGTATCACCGGTAACAGGAACTCCGACGAGCCGTTCCCCTGCCTGCAGCGAGAGCCGGGCAGCCACCTCACTGCTAACAGCAGACTCCTGCGCCAGGTGGTTTTCCAGAAGGACTGCCCCTCGAACCAGCGGAACCCTGAGTACACTGCCTTCCGGCAGGATGCTAACTGCCCCTGGAGGCGGATCCAGGGACTTGGTCTGGCGAAAACCGGCAGGGCTTACCCGGGAGAAGGCATCTAACCCCTGAACAGCCATGAACACCGTCTGCTGCGCTGGCTGGTAGGGCCTTGTAACATTCCAGATCGCCAGGGTGCAGCCGATGGCGCTAACCACAGCAAGCGCGAGAAGGATGATGCGTCGTTTCACCGTGTTCTTCCTCCCTCTTAAACTCTTTAGATGGATAACTGACTGGTTATAGTTTTATTTTTACTTTCCATATCTTGGCAGGAATTCCTTCTTGTGTAGCCAATTTTTTCCATATGGGTTGTTCCGAGTCGGTTTTGGCTCAAATGTCTTAGGGGGTGAGAAATATATCAAAAGCAGGGAAGGTCATATCCTGGAGCATCATCGCCCTCGTTACCCTGGCGTTCTTCTCAGTCATCTGGGCCACGGCCCTGGACGGCGCCTTCTGGCGCCTGGATCCGCTGGTCTGGTCCAAGAACCTGGATAACATGGATCCAGAGGAAGTCGTAAAGTGGTATCTGTTGCACCTTGCAAATGGCGAGATGATCAAGTCCCTGGATGCCCTGACGGCAGAGTACAGGGAGCAGCGCGAAGAGAATGTGAAGCGGCTGGAACCTAAACTCAATCAATACATCACTGGCTTCAGGATGGTCTACTACAGTTCACATGCTCGACTCGGAATTGACCAGAACACTGTGTTTGTTCTCTCAACTAGCGTTGACGAGACAAAATACCTGACTACCCCCGGTAAGGCTGAATGGTACATGGCCACAACCAGGGCAAAGGTTGTTCGGGAAAACGGGAAATGGCGCATTGCGAGTCTCGACAAAATCGACGGGCACGAGCTAACCCATGAAGAATACGTCTATTTCGTATGGGGTGTAGGCCTGTGGAACCTCCCCTGGTATGAAAACGACCAGGCGGGTTCAGATAAAAAACCTTGAGAAAGGAGTGAAAGAGTCATGATTTTCACGGAATTCAGGGCCAGGAGGTCAATTCTGCTAAACGCTCCCCTTCTGCTTATCCTGATAAGCCTCTTGGTCCCCGGGCCAACCCTGGCCCACTGGAGCGACGACCCTGGCAATGACCCCGGCGACACCAATGATACAATTGACCGCATCAACACGGAGCTGGGAACCATCATTACCGCGCCCGACGGGACCCAGTATAGCTCGGAGGCCAGCGGCAGTGACGGTACAAGCGGCAGTCAGTTCATCCAACCAGGGAGCCGCGCGTACCAGTTAGCTCTGGAGCGCGGCCTGGTCGTCGAGAACAGCTACAACAACGACGGCGGCTGGGTAGTGACGGACCCCACTGCTGGCAGCGGGAGTGAAACGGTCTTCAGGTACGAAACAGACAGTAGTAGCTCAACTACAGTCGGTAGCACAGTTTGGGACCTCACCGGCACCACTGTCCTTAGGAGTTGGGCCGACACCACACCAGTCTATACTGAAGAAAGCACTGGAAAGGAGGTTGTTGCGTCACAGGTCGCCTATACACGGACACAGAAAATCACCGAAGAAACCCTGGGGTGGGAGACCACCATCACGGAGGGCGAGCGTGTCAAGGAATATGAGCTGCGAGAATACCGCTGGGTTGGCCGCACCCCTCAGGTGACATACACCTCAAACTACCAATTGAAGTACGCTGACATCTATGAACTCGGCGACGAAGAGTATGTCGACTACTATGAAACGGTGCAAAAGAGGCGTGTAAGGGGCTATGACATGGTGACGCACCAGCGTCTTCTGGGCTACGATGAGGTCTGGAAGGAGGTCATCACCGGCTACAACACCTACCAGGAGCGCTATGTAGCTCGCTACGACCTGGTGGCTCAGTACGATACCTACCAGGAGCGTTACCTCAAAGACTACAGGCTCGTGGAGAAGCACGTCTTCAGCCACTACGATAAAGAGCCCATGTACGATTGGCGCCAGGAGTCGTACGTCAACTACTACAAGCTGGTGACAACCAGTGAGCGCTATGTGAAGTACTACCGCGACGTCTATGAGACAAACTACTATTACGAGTACGAGCACGACCCGGACCTGGGCTTTATACGCGTCAGAAAGAGCAGACAGGTCTACGCCGGCCGCGAGCCGGTGTACGGCTACCAGACCGTCACCAGCATGGAGCCTGTCTACGGATACCGCTGGGAAAAGTACATCTCCGGTTACAGCACTGTGGCCGTCTATGAGACGGTGCGCGAATTGGAGCCAGTCTACGGCTACCGCTGGGTGAAGGAGTTCGCCGGCTACAAGCGCGAACCGATCTACGCCTACCGGACCGTCAGCGAGCCCATCTATCAGCGCCAGCTAGTTCAGGAGCCAATCTACGAGACCTATACGGTACAGGAGCCAATCTACGAATACTACACAGAGCAAGAACCGGTCTACGCTACCCGGGAAACCCGCAGGCTGATTAACAGCTATCTTGTGTCGCGGGAGTTCACCGGCGGCAGCACAAACACAAGTTACAGTACGGCCTCCAACGTAACACAGGAGAGCGTATTGGTTGCAGAGTACGACGATGTAACGACCTGGACCCAGCAGCATGAAGAGATCCTGGTCAGCGCAGTTTACGTTCCCCCCAAGCACAGCCTGACCGAGGAGACAGCCTATATCGAAGGCGACGTCCAGAGCTCGATCCTGAGCAAACATACCGAAGAGGAAAGACGCAATGTTACAGCAAGCACTAAAACAGTGCGTTACGCTGATGCCGAAAGCGTCGCGGAATGGGTCGAGGACTGGCACCGCTACACCGAGACCACCGTCTCCTGGAAAACTAAGGAGGTTACAACAGAGACCTTTGATCTCTACGAAACCACAATTACAACCTACCAGTACCAGCAGCCGGTGCATCAGCAGATCACGCGCTATAGGGTCACGACTTATGCCAACGGAGAACAGGAGAAGGAGCAGTTAAGCCAAGTGACAATGGACAGGCCCCAGCATTGGAATCGCTGGACAGAGACGGATAGGAGCACGGCCTACCTCGGCCAGCGAACCGACACCTTTGACGGACCACCGCGAGAACATAATAACAGGAACCTCGCCAGTGAGGAGTTCATCGAGGTAACCGGGGTTCTTCCCCCCAACGCCAGGCGGGGTGATGAGATCACCCTGGCAGCCGCCACATCACCCAACACCGAAACAGTGCAAGCCTTTCTCCCCAACGGCGATTGCGTCCGGCTGGCCAGAACGGCGCCCGGTCAGTTTGAAGCGCCCTACACCGTGGCAAGCGATCTCACCGATGGGCTACAACAGGTCACCTTCTGGGGCTACAAAGGCAGCATCACCGACCAGGATCAGCAGAACCTGCTGGTGGATGGTTCGGCCCAGATCCACTACCTGATGGTGAACCTGATCAACTGAGAGCAAGGCCAGCAGCCTCTATAAGAGCCACCTTTTCGGCCCGGGCCATCTTCTTGATCTCCGCCTCCCGCTTCCGGGCCGATGTCCTGTCGGTATGCTCCTCATAGTAGGCAAGGGTCACAGGCCGGCGCCCGCGGGTATACTTGGCTCCTGCGCCCTGGCTATGGGCTTCTATCCTGGCCTCCAGATCGCTTGTCCACCCGGTATAGAGAGTGCCATCTGAGCACCTGAGAATGTATATATAGGCCAAGGGTCACCTCCGATGGAATCTGGGTCCACGGCCTGGCTGAAACAGCTCTGCTTGCGCGAAGAAAGCGGGCGCTCCACCGGTATGGATGAAGCAGACCGGTTCACCCCTGGGGATACGGCCGTCTTCCACCAACCGGCGCAAGCCCCCCAGGGTCTTGCTGGTGTAGACATTTTCAACGAAAATCCCCTCGTGGCTGGCAAGGTCGTGGGCGGCTTGAAGCGAGGCCGCCGTCGGTTTGCCGTAACCGTCTCCCAGAAAATCACCGTAGACGATCATTACTTCATCAATGGCGCACCCTGGCGCCACCCCAACCAGGCCAGTGATCCTACTGAACAGCGACTTCAGGAGGGTCCTCAGGTGTTCCTCCTCGTACTCAACGCTGATGACATGGACCTGGAAGGGAGAGTCCAGGAGGGTAGTGCCATAGAGGAACCCGGCGGCCGTCGGCCCCATGGCACCCACTATCACTACATGGCGAAGATCAACGGAAAGCCTATCCGCCTGTTGATACAGCTCCTGGGCGGCGTTGACATATCCCAGCGCCCCCAGGGGTTGATCTCCGATAATATAGGGCCGGCGGCCCTGGCTCCTGAGCTCGTCGGCCATTGTTTCCACGCGGCGCGACCGTTGCTCCTCATCCACAGGCCCTATGAACAGCGATTTCGCTCCAGCCAGGTGGTTAAGGAGCATATTACCCTGGTAGAGACCTGGCTCTTTCTCGTTATGAATCAGGATGCACTCCAGGCCTAGCTTGGCGGCGGCTGCCGCCGTCAACCGGCACTGATTGGACTGCAACATCCCGGCGGCCAGCACCAGGTCTGCCCCCTGGTGGAGAGCCTCACCCAACCAGAACTCCAGGTTGCGGAGCTTGTTACCCCCCATACCCAGGGCCATCACATCATCCCGCTTTATGTAAACCTGGTCATGGCCAATCAGCTGGCCATACCTGGGGAGGTGCTGGAGAAGGGTTGGCAGGTCGGCAAGGGGAACCCGGGGAAACCGCGAAAACGGCATTAACCCGGAGGCCACTGCATGTCCCTTCCCCCCAGGATATGGAAATGCAGGTGTCCTACGGTCTGGCCGCCCTGATCCCCGCAGTTGTTGACGACACGGAAACCGTTAGCCACCAGGCCCTGGTCCTCTGCCACTTTATTTACTGCCGCAATTAGCTTGCTGGTCAGTCCAGCATCGCCAAGTTCAGTGATGTTTGCGATGTGCTTCTTTGGAATCACCAGGACATGGGTGGGCGCCACCGGCTGAACATCCCTGAAGGCCAGTACGTCACCGTCTTCATAGACCTTCTCAGAGGGAATGTCTCCCGCCACAATCTTGCAGAAAATACAGTCGGTCAATCTCTTCACCACCTCTCTGAATGAACAGGACTACCCCCGACAACCGTCAGGAGTACCTCTGCCCCGGGGATCTCCCCCTCAGGACACTTCATAATATCTCTATCCAGCAGAATAAAATCCGCCAGCATACCTGGGCTCAGCATCCCGCGCCGGCCCTCATCTCCGCCAGCAAAGGCCGCCCCAACGGTGTAACCGAAGACAGCCTCCTCCCTGGTCAGGCGCTGATCAGGATACCAGGGCTCGGAATCCGGTTCATCCTCTCGCTTTCGGCTGACCGCCGCGTAAATGCCCTTAAGGGGGTCAATGCTCTCAACGGGAGCGTCGGAGCCAAAGGCAACACTGACGCCCTCCGTCAAGAAGTTCTTGAAGGCATAGGCCCAGGGACCGCGGCGCTCCCCCCAATGGCGATCAACAATGTAGCGGTCAGAGGTGGCGTGGAGTGGTTGTACCGACGCTATCACCCCTTGCTCAGCAAAGCGCTTGAGGTCCTCCGGCCTTACACACTGGGCATGCTCGATGCGATGACGAAGGTCACCGGGATTGAGCCCGGCCTCCTCCATGGCGAAGCCGATGGCCGACAGCACCTCACTGTTAGACCGATCTCCAATGGCATGGGCAGCCACCGGCATCCCCGCCTTCACAGCTCTAGCTATCGTTTCCTTGAGATCATCAAGGGTCATCACTAGAATGCCGGCGTAGTCACCATCGCCCTCGTAGGGCTCATACATGTAAGCAGTCTGGGAACCAAGGGCGCCATCAGCAAAGAGCTTCAAGGGACCAATCTTCAAGTAGTTGCTCCCGAAGCCCCAGGCGAGCCCCAGGTCGATAACGGCATCAAGGCTATCGGCGGGGATCATGGCATTGACCCTGAGAGCCATGTCACCGTCTCTGTCCATTGCCTGTAGGGCCCTCATTGTTGCCGCCCCCTCGCAGGTATGAACCCCGGTGAGGCCCAGCTTGACCGCTGCCCTCATGCCCTGTCGGAGAATGCCCTGATTTTCGGCAAGGCCGCCGTCGGGTATCAAGCGCCAGACAAGGCCCTGGGCGGTCTCCTGAAGGATACCGCTGGGCCTGCCATCACCATCACGCAGCAGCCTGCCGCCATCGGGATCTTCGGTTGCCTTGTTAACACCTGCCAGATCCAGGGCCCTTGAGTTGACCCAGAGACTGTGCCCGTCCTTGCTTGAAAGGGCCACAGGGTTGTCTGGGGCCACCGAGTCCAGGTGCCGCCGTGTAGGGAATCCTCCCGCGCCCCAGATGTTCTTATTCCAGCCGCCACCAACGATCCACTGATCATCGTGTCCCCTCTGTCTCTCGGCAAATTCCCTTACGATCTTTAATGCATCCTCAAGGGTTGGGACTCCCTCTAGGTCGACACTGACCATGCGCTTCGACCACTCAAGAAAATGAGTGTGGGCGTCAATCAGGCCTGGTAGCAGACAGTTACCTTCCGCATCCCACTCCTCCAGGTTGGTCCTGCCCCGCAGCGCTGCCCTGGCTTCACCCTCGCCGCCAACTGCGGCTATCCGGTCTCCGATCACCGCCAAGGCGCCTGCAACCGGGGCCTTGGCATCCATTGTATAGATCCGGGCGTTCTTCACCAACAGGGATTTCTCAGTCATGAGCTCAGTCATGAGCTTTGTGAGCTGCCAAGCCCTTCACTCCCCTTCTCCCAGCGACTGCTTCTCTGCACCGGCTACTTCGCTCTAACAAACTGTTTAGTCCTTACTAGACCTCTTTGACTCTCACCATTGTTTTCCTTCATGGGAAGAACTGAACAGGTGACAAGCAGGGCCTTTGCTAATAAAATCGCTTTGCATGAAGTGTTTACAATTTTGTTACATAACAGGTTTTCGGACCTTCCCCAAACGGAGGTGGCGGCTTATGACACTCACGCGGAGAAGGCTTAATTTCAAGAATGGAATTCAAGCCAAGAAAGTGATCACCAGTCTCTCTCTTATTATTGTCCTGTTGGCTGGGGTCATTACCCCAATAGCTGGCTCACCACTGCCAGCGGCGGCAGGCGATGCGAACCCAGAATCTACGGCCCCTGGCCCTTCAACCAACGGTAGCCAACTTCAACTGACTGAAAAGGAAGAAGAGTTGTGGCATGGTTTCTTGAACCAGTTTGACGACACCTTCTGGCTGACGGCAACAGGCCAAAGCCAAGAACTGTTGGGAACCGTTAGCGCCCTGATGGGACTGGAATTCTCACCGGTAGTCCTTACATCCTTCATGTCCTTTAACCAACTTCGGCTGGGCTCCGAGGCCCTTAACGGCATCCTGGCAGCCATGAAGGCAAAACCTGCAAAAAACGCTGACGGCAGTGATTCTGAGGCACCAACAACGGTAGTAACCATTGCCGAGAGTGTAAAGGAAGCCATTAGGCCCGCCCCAAACAAAGACAGCGCCAACAAGAGCTCTGCTGTGGTTGACCCTACCATACCTGCCCTGGAGAGGGCGTTAAAGACAGGAGCTCTCAAGGGCCGCACGATAGTAATTGACCCCGGGCACGGCGGCAGCAACCCTGGGGCCATTGGCAGAAACGGGACCAGGGAGTCTGACCACAACCTCGCCATCTCTTTGAAGCTTGCTGATCTTTTGCGCGAGGCAGGGGCTAAAGTCATCATGACTCGATCCACTGATGTGGATGTGGCCATCGAAGGGAAGAGCTGGATCGGGCAGCTGGAGGCGAGAACAATCATCGCCAACAGCAGTGGGACTGATCTCTTTATCAGTGTTCACGCCAACACACACGGCGACCTGAATATAAAGGGCACGATAACCTTCTTCATGCCAAAGACAGCGGAAGACGCCAAGGTGGCCCAGGCAGTACAGACTCAAACAACGGCCATGCTCAACGCAAGAGACATCGGTATCAAGAAGGCAACATACTACGTGCTACGCAATACGCGAATGACATCTATCCTGGTAGAGGTGGGGTTCATCTCAAATGCTGAGGAAGAGGCCCTGCTTGCAAAGGACTGGTACAGGACCAAGGCTGCCCAGGGCATCTTCTCAGGCATTGTCGATTACTACAGCCAGAGGTAGGAAAATTGGCATCTGCGCGTCTCAGAGTGAAACCGGAAGCAGTCCCGCAACCTCGATCCTAGCCGGTGTTACATTGCAGCGGAAGGCGTGGGCGACAACCCCGCGCCCCGTTGCCCGGCGCAGGGCATCACCGAAATCTGGATCCATGGCGTCATTCGGTTCAAAGGACACGGCATCGTTACGCTGGACAAAGAAGACAACCGATGCCCTGTATCCCTGCCCAGCGGCAGCTGCCAGCTCGTCAAGGTGGCGGGCCCCTCGTTCTGTGGGGGCGTCGGGGAACCTGGCCACACCCTCCTGCACAAGGGTAACCGACTTGACCTCAATCAGGTGCCCATGTTCCTTCCCAGTGTGAGACAGAAGGAAATCGATTCTCGAAGCCCCGTAGGTATACTCCGGCTTTACATAATCAAAGGAACCCCACAGGTGACCGTAGTCTCTTTGATAACTACCCTCTTCAAGTATGCGCTTCATCATCTGGTTGGGAACCCTGGAGTCAATGGAAACAATCAAACCCTCTCCATCGGCATCCCTGGGGGAAATCTCCCCGTGAGAGACCATGAGGAGGTCAAAGGTGGTCTTACGGTGCGGCGCGAGCTGTTCCGACAGGTAGACCCGCCTGCCGGGCTGCAGCAGTTCCTCCATGCGGCCGGAATTGGGAACGTAGGCCGCCTGCTCCTTGCCGTCTACTCTAACCCTGGCGGAAAAGCGGCTTGTCCGCTTCAAAAACTCCGCCTCAATCAAATCCTGGTCAAATTTAATAATCGCGGCTCAACTCCCAGCACCAATCCGACGACGCTATCTACTCGTAGGTTGTCTTTGAGCGACCCTTGTCTTCGAACCGTTCAACAGCCAGATCTAGCAACCTGCTGATTAACTCCGTGTATCCCACTCCCGATGCCTCCCACAGCTTGGGGTACATACTGATCTTCGTAAATCCTGGAATTGTGTTGATCTCGTTTAGAACAACCCGGTCTTCGTCTTCGACATAGAAGAAATCAACCCGGGCCATGCCAGCGCAGTCAACGGCCTTGAAGGCCCTGACAGAGAGTTCCTGAACCCGATTGATAACCGCCTGAGGCAGGGGCGCCGGTATTACGAGGTCTGATGTGTCGTCAACATACTTGGCATTGTAGTCATAAAACTCATTGCTAGGAATGATCTCCCCTGGTACGGAAGCCCTGGGATTGTCGTTCCCCAGGACGCTGCACTCAATCTCGCGCCCCTTAATGAACTCCTCCACAAGGATCTTCCGATCGTACTGAGCCGCCAGGTCGAAGGCCCTGGTTAACCCATCCCGGTCCTTGGCCTTACTGATGCCCACGCTGGAGCCGAGATTTACAGGCTTCACAAAACAGGGATACCCAAATCGCTCCTCTATCTCATCCAGCACCTGCTGGGGCTGGGCCTCCCAGCCTTTACGCAGCACCGCCTGGAAATCCCCCAGCGGCAGGCCTTCGGCGAGAAATACCTTCTTCATTAGTTCTTTATCCATTCCAACGGATGATGCAGCCACCCCTGCCCCAACGTAGGGCAGTCCGCCCAACTCCAGCAATCCCTGGACCGTCCCGTCCTCACCGTAAGGCCCGTGGAGAACGGGAAACACTATATCAATAGGGCTCCCCTCCTCAGATTTCAGGGCCGCCCGATCTCCTGTTTCACCTGTTTGGGCCACTGGTGCCTCCCCCGTCCCGGGAATACCGGCAATCAGCGCCGCAACACCCTCATCTCCTCGCAGCTGTCCTCTCTCAAAGACTGGTCCAGGGTCAGGGATTTCCAGCCAATTACCGTCCTTGGCAATGCCGATCATGACTGGCTCAAACCGGTCCTTGTCAAGGGCCTGGAATACGGAGCGGGCCGACATCACAGAGACCTCATGCTCCCCCGACCGCCCCCCAAAGATAATGGCAACCCTCTTCTTCCTTGTCACAAAAGCGCCCCCTTAGCATCCATTGTTCCAGCTGCTGCAGCCTTTGTTTCCCCTACTGAAGTCTATTCTTCTGGCCTGCCTTTATCCCCTCTGCCAGAGGACCCAGGTCCAGTGTTCCTTTGAGCCCATCATCCTCACGGAGAACCCCTTGGATCCTGACGCGAACCAGCTCATTGCGGAGGTCTTGGGGCCCCTCGAAGTAAACCCGGATGTAATTGTCGGTAAGCCCGTCAAGGAGCGCTGGTCGGCCAGGTCTGCCCTCCACCTGGGTCTCGACCAGGATGTCCATGGTCTTTCCCACGAAACCCCTGTAGAAGTTGGCCTTCAGGCCATCAGCCAGCTGGGATAGCTCCTCGCCCCTCTGCCGCTTAACAGCGCCGGGCACCTTGCCCTTGAACCTGGCTGCTGGAGTGCCCTTTCGAGGAGAATAGCGGAAGATGTGCATCCGGGCAAAGCCGGACTGTTCCGCAACCTCAAGGGTATTCTTGAAATCTTCGTCCCTTTCACCAGGAAACCCCACCAGCACGTCGGTTGTGATGGCAATCCCCGGAACGGCCTCCTTAACCGCGCTGACCAAGCCAAGATAGTCTTGGGCGGAGTAGGGCCGTCTCATTCGATTCAGGATACGGTCACTGCCGCTCTGCAGTGGAATGTGGAGATGCCGGCAGACCTTTGGCCATCCGGCGATGGTCTCAATCAGGTCATGGCTGACCTCGGTGGGCTCAATGGAACTGACGCGTATGCGCTCCAGGCCGTCAAGGTGATGCATCTCCCGGATTAGCCTGGGAAGCTTATGGGTGCCGTCAATGTCGGTGCCGTAGGCCCCCAAGTGGATCCCGGCCAGGACTACTTCCCTGAAGCCCTCCTTCTCGACAAGGACCTTCAGCTCCCGAAGGACCTCATTTAGGGGTCTGCTTCGGACAGGCCCGCGGGCATAGGGTATGATGCAGTAGGTGCAGAACTGGTTGCAGCCCTCCTGGATCTTGACGGTCACCCTTGTGCGGCCACCAAAACCATGAATCATGGGCATCTGTTCAAAGGGAGCGTCCTCATCAGCCCCCTTTCCCCGCAGTGCCGATACATCCACAAAGGGCCACTCCTGCGAGTCCATGGCCTTTTCCGCCAGGTCTACCACCCGGCGGCGATTGCTGGTGCCGGTGATGACGGCCACGCCGTCTATCCGCGCCACCTCCTCGGCGAACACCTGGGAATAGCAGCCGGTAACGACAACAACTGACCCGGGGTTGTCCCTAACGGCCCTGCGAATCATCTGCCTGGACTTGCGAGCCCCGCTCCCCGTAACAGTGCAGGTATTGATGATGGCAACATCGGGGGCATCCTCAAAGCGAGAGATACTGTACCCTCGCTGGCGGAAGCTCTCCAGGATCCCCTGGGTATCATATTGATTGACCTTGCATCCCAGGGTAAAGGCGCCAACTGTCGGCTCCTCACCTGCCTCTTTGGGGCGCTTCACAGTTAACCTCCTCCGCGACTCATCCTGACGCTCAGGGCTGATAAACAGCTAATGCTCCCTCGCTCCCAGCCGCCTCTACTCCCTGCAGGCTGTAAGCTGAACCCACCTTTCCTTCTGGTTGATTTCAGTGATTCTAAAGCCCTCTTCTTCAAGGGCGGATTGTACCTCCGCCGCCTTGAAGTCAATTATTCCAGAACTCACGAACAGGCCCCCTGGCTTCAAGCTGGCTGCCGCAACCGCCGCTATCTCGGCAATCACCGGCGCCAGGATGTTGGCGACAACCAGGTCAAACTGGGCATTGTAGTTCCCCAGGAACTCCCCGGCGTCAACCAGGACCAGGTCTACCCTAGACTCCGTGCCGTTCAACCGGGCGTTCTCTGCCGCCGAGGCGATGGCCTCCTGGTCGTTGTCACAGGCGCGCACCCGCGCCGCGCCCAGCTTCAGACAGGCGATCGCAAGGATGCCGGAGCCGGTACCAGCGTCAGCGCAGACGAAGCCGGGGCCAACCAACCGTTCCAACGCCTCCAGGCACAGAGCGGTGGTGGGATGGGTCCCGGTGCCAAAAGCAAGGCCCGGACTGATCTTGATCACCACATCGCCTGGCGCCTCTTCATATTCTTCCCACACCGGGCTAACAACAAGCCGCTGACCCAACCGCTGCCAATGAAAGTATTCCTGCCAGGCCGTCTCCCAGTTAGTATCGGGAAGTTCCTGGATCCAAACCAGGCCGCGGCCAACTGAAATGCCGTAACCGGTCAGGGAGTCAATGAAGCCCCTAACATCGTCGGCCAACTGTTGAGCATCGCGGCCAGCGCAGTAGCCTCGCAACAGGGATTCGTCGCTCCAGACAGCGGGAGCCCTTGACAAAATCCTATCCATCAAGGCACGCCTGGCGGCAGTGTCGCTATCTTCAATCTCAACGCCATTGGAAAAGCGCTCAAAGAAGAAGTTGGCCACCGCATCGGTAGCCTCCTTAGAAGTAAGGGCGCAGATTGCCCTGAGATTGCCTTTACCCATACCCTCGCACCAGCCCCTACCTGGTCTGGACAGTGGACCTAAATCGACAGCACCAGCCTACTCTGCCCCTACTTGGCGCTACTTTGAAAAAACATCTTTTACCCTCTGAAAGAAGCCCTTGCCCTCCTGGTCAACGGGTTCGCCGCCTATCTCTGCCAGTTCGTTGAGGAGTTCCTCCTCACGCTCCGAGAGCTGCGAAGGGATGCGAACAATGACCTCAACAACTAGATCCCCTCGTCCGCCGCCACGGAGCCGTGGGATGCCCTTCGCGCGTAGCCGAAACTCGGTACCGCTCTGGGTTCCAGCAGGTATACGCAGGTTTGTTTCATCTCCATCAATTGTTGGGATGGTGACCTCAGCCCCCAATGCCAACTGGGGATAGGTTACGCCCTTCTTGTAGTACAGGTTTGCGCCATCCCGCTGAAAGAACCTGTGGGGCTCAACATGAACCACAACATAGAGGTCACCCGGGGGAGCCCCTGCATCTCCAGCCTCGCCCTCCCCGGTTAACCGCAAACGAGAACCGCTCTCGATCCCTGCCGGTATCTTAACATCGATCTTCCGGGTCTTCTTCACTCGCCCGCTGCCCCGGCAATCTCGGCACGGAGTCATGGCAATCTTGCCCTCACCGTCGCAGTAGTCGCAGGGGCGAACACTAACGAAGTTGCCAAAAGGGGTTCGCTGGGAGACGCGCACCTGGCCCGCTCCGTTACACTGTGGGCAGGTCTCTAGCTTGGTTCCAGGCTTGGCTCCGGTGCCGTCACAGATGGGACACCTCTCCACCCTTGGTATCTCAATCTCCTTGGTGGCGCCGAAGGCCGCCTCCTCAAAGGCTATCCGAAGGTCATAGCGGAGGTCCGCGCCCCGGCTAGCCCTCCTGCGGGTCTGGCCGCCCATTCCACCTCCAAAAAACATGTCAAATATGTCATTAAGGCCGCCGAACTCCCCGAATCCTTCGCCGGTAAACCCACCGGGTCCAAAACCCTCACCTTTAACTCCCGCATGGCCAAATCGATCATAGCGAGCCCGCTTCTCATCGTCTCGAAGGATCTCGTAGGCCTCTGCAACCTCCTTGAACCTCTCCTCGGCCTCTGGATCATCGGGGTTCTTGTCGGGATGGTATTTGATGGCCAGCTTTCTGAAGGCCTTCTTTATCTCATCCTGGCCGGCGCTACGGCCGACACCAAGGACCTCGTAGTAGTCCCGCTTAGACATAGCAAAATCCCTTCTCTATTACAGGTCTGTGACACCGTGTTCCTTCAGAGTCTTCTGGATCTCCTCATCCCGCTTCTTAATGATTGTGTCAATACGCAGGATGGCCACGGCTATTTCACCGGCAGCCTTCAGGGCGTAGGTCTTGACTATTGTCGGGTCAATAACCCCAAACTCCATCATATCAGTAACCTGACCGGTGTCACAATCCACCGCCAGCGAAGCGCTCCCGGCCTTGCTCTGGGCGGCGATGACCTCGCCTACCTTCTCCAGGGGGTTGAAACCAGCGTTCTGGACAATCTGAGATAGAGGCTTCTTCAGGGCCTCAATGACACAGTCAAGGCCGTAGGCCTCCATCCCACTGGTATTCTCCCGCAGTCTCTGAACAGACCGGGATGCATGGAGTTCTACTGATCCCCCACCCGACACAACACCACCCCTGACGGCAGCCTGTACGGCTCCGGCGGCATCCTTGGCAATCCTCTCACGCTCGTCAACAACCTCTTCCGTTGAGGCGCCAACCAGGACTGTGGCCATAGGTTTTCCGCCGCCACCCAGAATGCGGGTGTGCTCAAGCCGTTCATCGTTGAACACTCGCTCTGCCCTGCCGAGACAGGCGGCAATGTCACCAGGAGACTTCTTCAGGCCAGTACGCTTGATGGTGCGCGCCCCCGTATGCTCGGCGACCTGCCTCAACTCCTTTGAGGAAACCCGCTTCAGAACCATCACTCCGGCATCGGTTAGAAGCTCCTCTGCGGCATCGTCCACACCGCGGTCGACAATGACAACATTAACCCCGATGTCAACCAGTTTCTGCAGGTTCGACTTGAACTCTTGCTGGAGCTCCAGGTAACGGGCAAAACCGGATTCGGTGGACAGGGCCTCGTCCTCAAGCTCTTCTGGTTCCAGGGCATCATCAATAATAAGCGCTCTGACCCCTTTAACCTCCTTGGGCATCTGGTCATTCATGGGTTCCTTATCAATCACAGTGCCCATGAAGACCTCATTGTTGGCGCCCTCTTCGGCTGTAACCGCGTCTGCCAGCTTGAAGGAGGGGTCAAGAAGCTTTGCCGGGTCCAAAAGGGCTGCCGCCTTGACCACCAGCTCGGCGATGTCTTCGTGGTCTCTTCCGGCTACAAGGGCCACCCTCTTAAGGGCCGGCTCATCCATCTCGGAAAGGGGGCTCGATACCGCCTCAATGGATCTAACCGCCTCGCCAATGCCAAGCTTGACGCCGGCAATAATCTTGGCTATGGGTACTCCCTTAATGGCCTGGTTAACCCCCTCCGTCAGGAGGCTGCCAGCGATAATGGTGGCGGTTGTGGTGCCGTCTCCCACCTCTTCTTCCTGGGCTCTGGCAGTATTAATCACCATCCGCGCCGCTGGATGGTTGACATCCATTCTCGTAAGAATTGTGATGCCGTCGTTTGTGATCACCACATCGCCAAACCTGTCAACAAGCATCGTGTCAAGGCCCTTGGAACCAATTGTGCCCTCCACCGCTGACGCAATGGCGCGAACGGCGTTGGCGTTGGTCAATAAGGCCGCAAGGCGCTCGTCAACCTCAGTCTCGCTGGCAACTTGCTTAACTGTCATCCTGTTCCTCCTTGGTCTCTTCATTGCACCAAGATACCGGCAAGGTTAGCTGCCGGCACCGGTGATTCTCTGTCTGCCGGGGGCGCCCCTGGCATCAGCTTCCTGAGGCCAGGCTCTCCGACAGGTATTGGGTAACATATCTAATGACCGTGAGCACTTTGGCATAATGCATCCGCCTGGGACCCATAATCCCGATGCGGCCCACTACCTCTCCGCCAATGGAATAGGTTGCTGTCACCAGGCTGCAGTCATGCATCTCTTCGTGGCCTAATTCGTCACCAATAGTAATGACCAGGTCCTGGCCTTGAGAAGCCTGATTAACCAGTTTGTAGATTATCCTCTGATCCTCGAGGGCCGTCAGCAGGGCCTCAAGTTTTGCCACATCCCGGAACTCCGGCTGCTTTAAGAAGTTGGTTGTCCCTCCCACCAACACCTGTTCGCCATCGCTTGGAGCCAGTGACCGCAGCACGAAGTCAAGTATTCCGTCGGTTGCCCCCCGGTAGGAGGCCAGGTCGCGATCAACGGAACTCAGGGTTCCGCGACCTATCCGTTCCAGGGTCAAACCCTCGAGGTGGTCGCTGAGGACTGCGGAGATGAAGTTGAGCTCATCCTTCCCCAGCTCACCAGGGAGATCGATGGTTCTGTGCTCCACCAGCCCCTGATCGGTGACGAGAACGGCCAGGGCCTTCCGGCCGTCAAGGGGAAGCAGCTGGATGTACCTGAAGACCGCGTCCAGCATCTGGGGGGCTACCGCGAGGGCGGCCTGCTGTGTCAACTGGGCCATAACCTGCAGCGTCTTGTTCATCAGGGATCCGATGTCCTTAGCCCTGCCCAGCTCGGCCTGGAGCTGACTCACCTCACCATCAGAAAGGTTAGGTAGCTCAAGTGCCTCCTCAACATAGAAACGATAACCCTTGTCTGACGGGATCCGACCAGCGGAGGTATGGGGCTGCTCAAGATAGCCATAGTCCTCCAAATCAGCCATCTCATTGCGGATTGTTGCTGGGCTGACTCCCAGGCTATATTTGCGAGCAAGGGTCCGCGAACCAACGGGCTGCGCGTTGTCGATGTAGTCCCGAACGATGGCGCTCAAGACCCTCTTCTTGCGTTCGTCAAGTGTCACGGAAACCACCTCCAAATGAGCAGTGGCCCATCACCAGACAGCCAAGCATCAAGCCCGACTTTAGCACTCTCCACTGCCGAGTGCTAATCACTATTTAGAAGATACCACCTGCGGAGGAAGGTTGTCAAGAAACCCCTCAAAGGAAGGGTTACTGCCCCTTAAGAGGCAATATCACCTCAACGGCATGACCGGCAATGTAGACTCGATAGTGATGGGGGGAGGGGGCTTCCACTCTGAAGGCCTGAGGTTCCCAGTCGAAACCCATCATTATGTAAAGGGCCTCTTCAGCCGTGGTAATGGCCATAGACATGAGTATCAGAATGATGACGGTGGCGCAGAGGCACCTTATGAAGAACATGATCTTGTGAAGAACATCATCTGGTTAGCGCTCCCTCAGGTTCTCTTCAATGTAGGTTGCCAGCACATGGGCGAGAGCCCTGGCAGTAGTATTAAGCTCAGACAGGTCATTGTCCACCCCACCGATCTCAAGCAACAGCGCTCCCTTCATCAGATGCTGATTGTAACGGCCCGGTTTCGGCAGGATCCCCCTGGACAGGCCAGGATATAGTCTATCCATTATCGCCGTTAAATCATAGGCAAACTGCAGGTTCTCTTTCCAGGCAGGGTGGGGCAGTTGCTGATCCTGCCCCAGGACGATCATCACCCGGGCGTAGCCAGTGCCAGCGATGGTCACGGTGCTCTGGTCCCAACGAGCGGCATCTCTGTGGAGGTCCAGCAGGAGCTGAATGGAAGGGTAGCGAGATATCATCTCCTCCGCCGTCTTAAGGCTCTCAATGTAAGCCCCGACCCGGCCGTTCCGATCGTGCATCACCGATGAGGTAACGACCTTAAGGCCGTAGTCCTGGGCAAGGTGGCCCGCCAGCAATTCGCCGACCCTGACAACAGTAACCTCCAGGTCTTCAGTAAAGGCCTCCCCTGGTTGTCGCCGATCCGGGTTGGGCAATAGCGGGATGAAGGATTCCTTGGCATGGGTGTGATAGATGCCAATCAGGGGACCCGAAGAACCAGAGCCGCCCTGATCAGCGCTGCCGCCGGCTCCCGGCGTTCCACCCCCGTCCTCCGAACCGCCCTGGCCCCCTGACCCCTGCCCGGCGCTGGGTCCGGATTCCCCCCACTGATGCCAGGTGGTTTGTCCCAAATCAGCGCTACTTGCAACGGCAGTGGCGTAATCAACCGTCTCCAGCATTGGGATCTGTGAGGCCAGGTAACTGGCGGGGTCAGCAATCCTGACACTAAAGAGCAGTTCGAGCAGCCAGTCAAGGATGCTTCCAGGCTGTCTTTCCCCAACTGCATCGGGAGTATAGTAACGCAGGGTCGGCACGGCGCTGTTCAACATCTGTTTCAGCATGTCCTTATTGCCCAGCAGGAAGCCAAGGTTGCGCTCAGCCCACAGGAGCGCGGTTTGAAAGAGACCTACCCTATCGTCAAGGGGAGGAGGGGGGGTCTGACCGGGTTGGCTCTGGGAAAACACAGGTAGCGCCTCTTCCGCCGGGGCCACAGGGTAGTAGATGATGGATTTGTCCATCATTAGGACAAACACCACAGCCAGCAGCACCACATAGGCAACAACAGCATCCAGGCCTGATGGCCCTTTGTGAGAAGATCGCTTTTGAGATGGCCCAGTCCTGGATGATCTCGTCTGGGACTTTGTGACCCGAAACCTGGCAATGATAGGCCTCCGGCGGCGGGAACGGTGTCCCCCGCCCCGGTCCCCTGCTGTCTTTTGGCCCCTATTTGTCTGCTTTGCATGCTCTTGTGGCGTCTTGGCGCTCATCAGCCCACCCCTTGATATCCATGGAAACTGGAATCTCCTAAATATATATGGGTGTCTACAGCGGTTTATTATCCAAATGAAGTAGGGCAGCTGAGTTGGCTGCCCTATTCCCTACTATTAATATACCTGCATTCCCCGTTAAAACCTGGGCTCTCTTGGCCCGGACACGTCCCTACCTGAGTTCGGTGGGGACAACTGCATCTATGAGGCCGATTACCGCCGATGCCAGCAGGGCGCCGATTATCGAGATCTGCATTGCGGGCACGACAAATTGAGCCGAGAAGATGACAACCGCCGAGGTCAGGAAGCCTACCAACCCGCGGCTCTGGGGCGACACCTTCTCACCTAACACTGTCTCAACGATGAAGCCAAGGACAGCAATGACAACCGCCGCGATGAGAGCATTTATGAACCCCGCAATCTCAACGCCAGGCAGTAAGAAACCCACAAATAGCAGTACAAGAGCGGAGATGACAAACCGTACCACCAAGCCTAGCACTAGTTTCACCCCCCTAATCTGGCTTGAGTCAGTTTTAAATCTGCAGTGCTAGAATTTCCTCAAGGTAACGAGATTATACCAGCCACCCCACGCCCTGCAGCAGACACCGGCCTGTGACCCTTCATTAAACTTGCTTTTTGGAAATCAGCGTGTTACAATACGGAAGGTTAACGACAGAAACCGCAAAACTGCCGCATTTCAGGCAGATCAAGGGGGTGAGTTGAGTGGCCAACACGAAGTCTGCAGAGAAGAGGGCGCTTCAGTCCGAAAAGCGTCGCCTCCGCAATAAGGCCGTTAAGTCCCGCATCAAGAGCACGGTGAAGGGGTTTGAGACAGCCATTGAGGCCAAGGATCTTGACGAGGCGCGCGAGAAGATGGTCACAGCCGTACGTGTGCTTGATAAGGCCGCCAGCAAGGGCGTCATTCATCCCAACGCTGCTGATAGGCGCAAATCGCGGCTCATGAATAAGTTAAACAACGCCGCCAACTGATAAGGGGCGTTTTAAGCATCACATCAGAGATAAAGAGAGGACTAGCTCAGGGCTAGTCCTTTGTGTGTCGGTAATCACGATGCATCCAGCCAGTGGCTAACAAACATCTCAATCCCTAACTGGGGACTGCGAATCACCCCGCTTTTGACCTTAGCCTCAATCTCCAGCAGGTCCTCCATCTTCTCCCGAAGGACCCTGGTGTCGACTGCCCTTCCCTGCCCCAGACACTTCTGGACAACAAAGGGATGGATCTTAAGGACAGCAGGCATCTCCCGGGAACCGACCCCTTCCTCCGTCAGCACCTTGACCCAGTAGATGAGCCGGATCTGCCTTACTAACATATGCATGATCATCAGGGGCTCTTCCCCGGTGTCTAGCATTCGTTTCAAGACCCTGAATGCTTCGTCGGGGCGGTTCTCAAAGACCGCATCAAGCAGGTTAAAGATACTAAACTGGGGACTGGGTACCGCCACCCTCTCTACCATCTCAACCGTTATTCTCTCATTATCGCCGGCATAAGCAGCAAGCTTGGTCAGTTCACTTGATAGTTGGTTGAGGTTATCCCCAACTACCTCAATGAGCTTCAGGGCTACTGGCCGTGATATCTCTTTGCTCCTCCCAATAGCCTCCTTGCGGACCCACTCAGTCAGCTGGTCCTGAGGGATTGACCTGCAGTCAACAGCAACACCAAACCGCTGGAGCGCCTTGAACAATTTGCGGCGTCGGTCCACAACCTCATCGGACTTACCTGGAGTCAAGACTGCAAGGCAGGTTGATACCACGGGGTTCTGAAAATAATCGAGGAGGGCCTCTTCCCAGCCCTCACCAAACTTAACCTTCTTCGTTATCCGCGCGGGCGAGAAGTAGGGGGCATCTTCGACAATGACGAGGCGCCTCTCGGTCCCAAAGGGCGCCAGGCTGCAGCGAGATATAACCTCATGGGGCTCAGTGCTGGCACCATCTAGCTTTACATAATTCATGCTGACTAACCCTGTATCGGGGCCAGCAAACACTGCCTGCTCCAATTTCCGGACAGCGCGGCTGATGAGGTCATCGTTTCCATATAGGAAGTACAGCGACCGCACCCTACCCCTGTCAAGCTCCCGCATGGTATCAACGAAAGACCATGGGCCCTCTTTTCCTCTATCTCGCTCTCCCTGCTTCACCAAGCATCACCCTCCGTCATCGCCCTGACAAGATACAGATTTATCATACCACACACACCCCCTGGGACCGCCCGATTGATGTGTCCTGCATTAAAAAAAGGAGAAGATGGGTGGGAGGAAAAATATGTCGAGCCACGAAATACTCATATGGCAAACTTATTAGGTCCCCGGTGAGATGTTCTGGCTATTCTGAAAAGTGGAATTTTCTATTCAGAAAGAGGTTATTCCTTGTTGCGCGTGAATGAATGTGAGATAAGGTAAATACCACCCCCATAGTTATCTCTAGTGAGAGCTTGCCGGTGCTTAAGCCCCGGCAGTTGATTTGTAAAGGGAGCGTAATAGCCATGGATACCTTTAAACGAGTACTCAAACACATGCGGCCCCACTGGTACCTGTTGGCGCTGGCCATCATGCTGATGGGCCTCCTGACCCTGGCGGGTATGGTCAGGCCAATGCTGAGCAAGCTCCTGATTGATAGAGTCATCAAGGGGGAGCACTATGATGAACTGGCCTATGTTGCCCTGGGATTTCTGGCGGTAGCCCTCTTCAGGGGTGTCTTCAACTACCTCCGTCAGATGGCGGGCCAGAACTTCGGCCAGAGGGTCATCTATGACCTGCGCAATCGCCTCTACGAGAGACTTCAGTACCTGGGCTTTACCTACTATGACAATGCCCGAACCGGCCAGATCATGTCGCGACTTACAAGTGATGTGGAGTGGTTGCGCCACTTTATCTCCTTTGGCATAGTTGACTTTTTCGACTTCATCTTTATGGTCGGCTTTGCCTTGGTCATCCTCTTCAGTATTGAGTGGCGGCTGGCCCTTGTCAGTATGGCTACAATGCCATTCCTGGTCTTCCTTGTATTCCGTTTCGACAAGCAGATCCGGCCCGCCTTTAGAAGCATCAGGAAACAGATGGCGGACCTCAATTCAGTCTTGCAGGAGAACATCACCGGCGTAAGGGCAGTAAAGGCCTTTGCCCGCGAACCCCATGAGAAAGACAAATTCGAGGGTGAAAACTCTGAGTACCGGACCAAGCAGCTTACAGCCGTGGACATCTGGTCTACCTTCTTTCCCTTCATGGACCTGATGAGCGGGGTCTCCACTGTGGCGGTTCTGTGGTACGGCGGAACCCTCGTCATTCAGCAGGCCATTACCCTCGGTGACCTGGTTGCCTTCATTGGCTACATTGGCTATCTCATCTGGCCCATCCGGATGCTGGGTTGGCTGGTAAACCTATATGAGCAGGCAATGGCCGCCGCTGAGCGGCTCTTTGAGCTCCTTGACGAACCGTCAAGCGTTACCGACGCCCCCGATGCCATTGAACTGAAGCATGTTCAAGGGCGTGTCACCTTCAAGAATGTCTCGTTCTCGTACGACGAAAAGGACAGTCCTGCCCTTGTGGACATCAATATTGACGCTCCGGCCGGCAGCACCATAGCGCTGCTGGGGACCACTGGAGCGGGCAAGACCTCCCTGGTCAACCTGATCCCGCGGTTCTACGACCCTGTGGACGGAGAGGTTCTTGTGGACGGCCACAACGTGCGGGTCGTTACCCAGAATAGCCTCAGGGAGAATATCGGTATCGTCCTGCAGGAGACATTCCTGTTCTCAACAACCATCAGGGAAAACATTACCTATGGCCGGCGGGATTCATCCATGGAGGAGATAATCTCCGCTGCCAAGGCGGCCCAGGCCCATGACTTCATTTCGGACCTACCCCAGGGGTACGACACTATCGTTGGGGAGCGCGGCCTCGGCCTCTCGGGCGGACAGAAGCAGCGCGTTGCCATTGCCAGGGCGCTGCTGGTTGACCCGCGGATACTGATACTGGATGACTCGACCTCAAGCGTAGACATGGTCACTGAGCTGCAGATTCAGAGGGCCCTCAACCGGGTCATGGAGGGTCGGACAACCTTTGTCATCGCCCATCGGCTCTCTACCATTAAGAACGCTGATGAGATTCTGGTCCTGGAAGAAGGCCGTATCGTTGAGCGCGGCACCCACCACGAGCTTATCAGGGAAAGCGGTATCTACCGTGAGATCTACAAGGTCCAGTTCAAGGACCAGGAAGAGGTCTTTGCCAGTCAGCAAGGAGATGATAGCGTTGCAGGATAACAACGAGCAGAAGGCCCCTTCTGCTGGCACAGAGCAGCCGCGGAAGAAACAGGCCGAACAGTCGAAGACCAGCCACAGCAGCCGGGGTAAGCTAGATACCCGTGAGCGCTTCCAATACAAAGAAGAGGAAGCGATTGTCAAGGACTTTGATTGGAGCCAGTTCAAACGCCTGCTGGGCTACACAGTCCCCTACAAGGGAATGGTGGCTATCGCCCTGGTCCTGATGCTGCTAGCGGCAGGCTCAATGCTGATCGGGCCCTACCTGACCAAGCTGGCCATTGACACCGCCATTGAGCCCGGCAACCTGCAGCAGTTAAACTTCATTGCCGTGGCCTATCTGAGCATCTATATACTTAACTTCATTGCGACCTCTTTCAGGATAAAGCTGACGGCCAGGGTTGGACAGAACATCCTCTACGACATGAGAAAGAAGCTATTCTCTCATATCCAAGACCTGTCTTTCCGCTTCTACGATTCGCGCCCGGCAGGCAAGATCATGGTCAGGCTGACCAGCGATATTGAATCCCTTAACAGCTTGCTCAGTAACGGTATTGTCAACGTCCTTAGCGACATCTTCTTATTGATTGGTATCCTGACTATAATGATGTCCATGCACTTCAAGCTGACGCTGGCTTCCATGATCACCCTGCCCTTTCTGGTGATCCTCTCTACGCGGCTCCGGTTCCTGGTTCGAATGGGCTGGCGGCGGGTCAGGCGGAAGGTGTCGACGATTAATGCCCACCTCAATGAGAGTATCTCGGGCATCAGGGTCACCCAGTCCTTTACCCAGGAAGAGAACAACAAGGAGTTCTTCGATGGCATTAACGAGGACTATCGCTCAACCTTTATGTCAACCATCCGGCTAAACGCCATGTTTGGCCCGCTGGTGGAGATCACCGGCGCCCTGGGGACAACGATTGTGATCTGGTATGGCACAAACCTGCTGATCAGCGGGGTGCTGACCGTGGGCAGTCTGGTGGCTTTTGCCAGTTACCTCGGGCGCTTCTGGGAGCCGATCTCGCGCATGGGCGATTTCTACAACCAGCTGCTGGTGGCGATGGCATCGTCAGAGCGCATCTTCGACTACCTGGACACGAAGCCCGATGTCACTGACAGCCCCGACGCCAGGCAACTACCGAGGATCGACGGCCGGGTTTCCTTTGACGATGTCTACTTCGCCTACGAGAAGGACCGCTATGTGCTGCAGGACATTAACCTGGATGTCGAGCCTGGAGAGACCATTGCCCTTGTGGGGCATACCGGGGCGGGTAAGACCTCAATCATTAACCTCATCTGCCGCTTCTACGACCCCAGTAAGGGGCAGGTCCTGATTGACGGTCATGACCTCAGCCAGGTTACCCTTCCGTCGCTGCGCTCACAGATCGGTATGGTTCTGCAGGAGACCTTCCTGTTCTCTGGTACCATTGCCGATAACATTCGCTACGGCAACCTGGCGGCCTCAGAGGAAGACATAATCGCTGCCGCCAAGGCCGTTAACGCCCATGACTTCATCATGCAGCTGGGCGATGGGTACGACACCGAGGTGCAAGAGCGAGGCACCAGGCTGTCGGTGGGGCAAAGACAGCTCCTGTCCTTCGCCCGAGCCCTTATCGGCAACCCCCGTATCCTGATCCTGGATGAGGCAACCTCAAGCATTGATACCCAGACGGAAATCCTTATTCAGGATGCCCTGAAGCGCCTGCTCAAGGGGCGTACGAGCTTTGTTGTGGCGCACCGATTGTCAACAATCCGTAACGCCGACAGGATCGTGGTCTTGGAGGATGGCCTCATAAAGGAAGTGGGCACTCATCAACAGCTCTTTGATGAGCAGGGCATTTACTACGACCTTCTCAGGGCTCAGTTTAAGTTCCTGGAGGAAGTCTCATAGACCCCTGCTTGCCGCGAGCAACTGAAGGGTATGAAAGACCCGCACTGGAGAGTCGGTTTTGTCGAGGCCGCCGCCAATCTGGAGCAAACATCCCGGGCAGTCCACCGCAAGAAGGTCGACACCGGCGCCCCTGATACTGTCGATCTTTTCCTCTAGCAAGCGGCGGGACAGCGCGGGGAACTTCAGGGAGTAACTGCCGGCAAACCCGCAGCACTGGTCAGGCCGGTCCATTTCTCTCACACGGTAGCCATAGGCCTGGAGAAGCCGCCTGGGGTGAGATGGTGGTGGGTCACCGGCCAGCCTGTCCCCGGTCTTGAGATGGCAGGCATCATGGTAGGCAACCGAGGGGCCCGTGAAAGTAGGCGTACACGAAGCCCTCACGGTGTCCGCCAAGTAGGTACAGGCATTCATGACCCGCCCCGCCAGCTGCAATCCCCGCTGATGCCACCGGTGATCATCGAATAACAACCTGGCAGGCCCCTGGCTAAGAAACCTGGCGCAGGTAGGACAGGCCGTCAAGATGGGCCCGCTGCCATCCCCCACCGACTCAAAGGCCGTAATATTCTCCTTCAGGAGGCGCCTTGCGCTTTCGTAGTCCCCAAGGTACTGAGCTGGCGCCCCGCAGCAGGTCTGATCCTCAGGATGAACCATGCCGATCCCCACATCCCCCAGGACCTTGGCCAGGGCTTCGCCTATCTCCGGGTAGACGAAGTCAACCAGGCACCCGCTGTAGAAGGCGACAGGCTTGGAGGCTTCACTACTGTTGCGATGGTTGCGATGATAGCCCTGAGAGGGACCGCTCCGCCCTGGTAAGCCAGAAGCCCCACTGAACCGGTCCCTGAAGGGCTTGGCAGCGATGGCAGGCAGGCTCCGCCCCTTGGTATACTTGCTTAGAAAGAGGGGTAGATGGCGGATGTACTGGCGAGAAGAGCCCAGGTCAGGGCCTATCTCAGGGTTCTTTTTGTCAGAACCCTTCCTCCCTGACACCAGGGGGGACTGGAGCCGTGATGCGGCCCTGAGCAACCCGTGAAACCTGCGGCGGTCGCTAACAACCCTCGCCAGAGTAAAACCCTGGAGAAGGGGAAGCCCCTCCTCCTCAACAACGCGGCGGCGCAACTCCAGGGTAAGGCCGGGGATGTCAATGCCCGCCGGGCAAAACTCAGCGCAGCGGCCGCACCCAGAGCAGAGGGATTGAATATGAGCGGCGCTGGTGAGGCCATGGACGAACGCGGTGAGGAGGGACCCGATGCCACCGCTGTAGACATGGCCGAAGACATGACCCCCCACCTGCTGATAGATTGGGCAGACATTGAGACAGGAGGCACACTTGATGCAGCGCAGCAGCTGGCTGAACTGCCCATCTGAAGCCAGATCCAACCGTCCGTTGTCCAGGAGGATTATGTATAGTTCGCCTCCTGGCACAGGACCTGGTGAGGGACCGGTTATCATTGTGACGTAGCTGGTAGCTGTCTGGGCAGTGGCGCAAGCTGGGAGGACCCCCAGGAGATTGCCCAGGTCGGTCAGGCGCCTGATCAGTTTATCATAGCCGACCAGGGCGATGTGAACCGGGGGAATTGTTGTTGTAAGGCGGGCGTTGCCCTCATTTGTCACAATCGCCAGGGTTCCAGTCTCAGCAACGGCGGCATTCGCTCCCGTGATGCCAATGTCCGCCGTGAGGAACACCTGACGCAGCCTGATCCGCGCCACCTTGACCAATTGGTCTATATCAAGGGCCTCACTGGTACCAAGCCGTTGGGCAAAGACCTTCGCCACCTCCTGGCGAGTCATGTGGATTGCTGGCATGACCATGTGTGAAGGGCGCTCCTTCGCCAACTGAACAATCCACTCCCCTAGGTCCGATTCCCAGATGGTAATCCCTCGCTCCTGGAGGTAGTCGTTAAGGAAGACCTCTTCGCTTGTCATGGATTTGGCTTTAACGCCCAGCTCGGCGCCGTGTTCCTGGAATATCTCATATATCATCTGACAGGCCTCCTGGGCGTTACCTGCCCTGAAAACCTTGGCTCCGCGGGCTGCGGCCACCGTCTCAAACTGCTCAGCCATCTCCTCGATCTCACGGCGATCCCCGGCCTTGGCCAATCTGAGCTGCTCGCGGGCTTCAGAGATCCTCTCTCCGTCAATGACCTTGCCTCTGTTCTCAACGTAAGACGCCGCAAACTGGCGCAGGGATGTAGACAGGCCTGCTTTGGCCAGGGCAGCCTCGACCTCCTGTGATAGACGGAGACGCTTCTCAGGCATTGGTATCATCTCCCAGCACCCTCTGGCCCTTATTTGCATTCGCCACGCCGGCCTCGACCGCCCCAGCGAATGACAGATCTGATACAATCACAATCAACTCAGACGGACCGTGAACACCAATGGTGAGGACCCTCTCAATGTCAGCGGTTCGACTGGGGCCTGTAATCAACGCCAGGTAGGAAGGGGGCTGTCCGCCCTTAGAGATCCCAGCGAAGAGTGTGCCGTAATCCCTCACAAGCCCTGTAAGAGGCACCACTGCCACGTGAATAGGCGGCAGGGTTGAGGCCAGGCGGGACTCGTAATCTGTGGCGTCATGGAAGATGCTGCCCGTTTCGGCCACAGCCCCATCGACAATAGTGAGTCCAACCGGGGCCTTCTCGGCGTGAGTTGAGAGTCCCGAGGGGGCGATAACGGAAAACCCTTGAGCCTCCAGGGCCTGGCGCAACCCAACATCCTCAATCACGGAATGCTGCGATGACGGCACAAGGATATCGCCGCCCCTCAAGTCGCTGAGGGCGGTGGCCACTGACTCGACTAACTCACCGGCGCCCCGGGCCGACCAGACCTTGGTTCCGGCCGCTTCCGCAGCAAGGGCGAAACCGGCAAAGAGATGCCAACCCATTACACACTCACGTCCTTTCGCTACGAACAGGCTTCGGCGCCATACCACCTGGTCCCTTGCATCAAGAGTAGCCAATGTGAAAAACTTTGCATAGGCTAATGCCGTAGGGGGTCCCTATACTGTGATCGCAGACATCGTACTACTCTTTGTCAGCCTTGGCATCATTTTGATTGGCGCCAGTATATTCACAAATGCCGTGGAGTGGTTGGGAAAGACCCTTAGCCTGTCCGATGGAGCGGTTGGCTCGCTTCTGGCGGCTGTGGGAACGGCAATGCCCGAGACCCTTATCCCTGTCATCGCCCTGCTCTTTGGGGAGGGTGATAGTCGCCAGGAGATCGGAATCGGCGCCATCCTGGGCGCCCCTTTCATGCTGGGAACGCTGGCCCTCTTCATCAGCGGCACCGCTGTCCTGGCCCTGGCCCACCGCGGCAAGCGTTCGGTCCTGATTACCGCCCGCTACGAGGTGATACGCCGGGATCTCGGGTTCTTCCTTCTTGTCTACTCTCTGGCCCTCCTGGCGGCGTTTCTGCCCGCCCTGGCCCTCCGCTGGCCTGTCGCTATCTCCCTTGTGGCATTCTACCTTGTTTATGCATACAGGACGGCAACGGGCGACGATGGCCAGGAGGGGCAGGAAGAACACAACATTGAGGCCTGCTTCTTTGCCCCCAAGTCAAAACAACCGCCGCTGCCACCCCTGGTGGCGCAGGTGCTTGTAGCCCTGGCCCTTATCATCCTTGGAGCCCACAGCTTTGTGATGGCCCTGGAGTCAATCACCGTCACCCTTGGGCTTTCAGCCTTCATTCTGTCGGTGATAATCGCCCCCGTTGCCACTGAGCTCCCTGAGAAGTTCAACAGCATCATCTGGCTCAGTAAGGGTAAAGACACCTTTGCCCTGGGCAACATCACTGGAGCGATGGTCTTCCAGAGCTCCCTGATTCCGGCCCTGGGCATGGTCCTAACCCCCTGGTCCCTTGGCCCTCTTGAGTTGATCACCGGGGTTCTAACAATCACATCGGTGGCAACCGTATACGGGATCTGGCAGTACAAGAGGGTTGTTACCGGCCATGTGCTGCTCATCGGGGGCCTCTTCTATGTGGTCTTTCTTGCCCTGGCCCTCACGGGCGTAGGGTTCTAACCCAGACCCCCTTGGACGTTATCCGGACCTGGATGGCGCCGCTCCCATCGGTTCGATAGAGGGAGGCCCCCGCCAGGCGGATCCGATCCATAGCCTCAGGGGAGGGATGGCCAAAGGAGTTCTCCCCCACCGATACAATGGCTACCTGCGGCTTCAGGAAGTCCAGGAAAGTGAGGGTGCTGGCCCAACGGCTGCCGTGGTGACCCGCCTTAAGAACCACTACAGTTGGGGAACCCTTTCTGTGGCCCGGAGAAGGACTAGAGCGACCCGCAACGGCGAGACCCATCTTGTTGAGCTGGTCCTGGACGGACCTCTCAGCGGCTTCTTCCCCGTCTCCCATGAGAACCACCGCAACCCCTGGCGCCCTGACCAGGAGCACCAGTGAGTTCTCGTTCTCCTCAGATCGGGTTCCACGGATTGGCTCAGCCGGGGGGTGCAGCGCCGCAATCACTGTCTCTACCCCAGGCCCACCAGAACTGCCGCGATAACAGACTTGGCCGGCGGTAGCAAGTTGAACATCAACCCCCAGATCAAGTGCCGCTGAGATGAACTCCCTCCCCTCCTGGCTTTCCATCATGAAAGGCGGCGCAAGCAGTCGCTTGACCGGCAGCTCCCGAGCCAGCGCAGGGAAACCAGAGATGTGGTCGGCGTGGGCGTGGGTCGCCACAAAACAGTCTATCGCCCCTATTCCCTGCGCCAGAAGGAATGACGCCACCGGGCTGATTCCGTTTACCGCTGGCCCGGCGTCAACCACCCAGACATCCCCGGCAGGCAGCTGGAGGACAGCGGAGTCTCCCTGACCAACATCGAGAAAGGTCACTGTCAAGCCAGGAGAACTGGGGGGAATAATGATCAGGATCAATGACAGTAGCAGGAGCAGGGCAGGGGCGATGGCGGTGCCCCTGCCCTGCCTCCTTCGGACAACGGTCCGGAAGAGCAGTAACAGGCTAAGGTAATAGAGGCCGACTAGCCATGGGTGAGGTGTCGCCAGCGGCAAGGGCCGCGGCAGGGCATCATCGGCCAATGTAGCCAGGCCCACCAGGCCCGAGGCCCCCAGGTTCAGACACCAGCCCAGGAACCCGGCGCCAGGACCCCAGAAACAGCCCACCCCCAAGAAGACCAACCCCCCCAATACCAGGAAGCCAGCGAGGGGAATGGCGAGGATATTCAGGGGGATGCCGGCCCATGGCAGCCGGTGAAAGTGGGCCGCCACCACCGGCAGTGTTCCCAGTTGGGCCCCGATAGAAACGGCCATCAGCCCCACGGCAGCCTGGAGAGGCCTGATGCCAAAGAGGTATCCCTCAGACCCCTCCTCAGCCTCCTTAGACGCCCTTGCCCGGGCCTGGGATAGACGGATCAAAAACTGGTGGGTGATGAGGATACCGATGGTTGCCGTCACTGTCAGCTGATAGCCCACATCAGCAACAATCTCGGGATTAGAGATCACCAGGATAAGGGCGGATATCGCTAACGTGGCGTAGCTGCTGCTAGGGCGCCGTAGCGAAGGGGCCAGCAACAACAGGCCCGCCATGATGCTGGCCCGAAGCACCGGCGGACGGCTACCCGTCAACAAGGCATAGGCTCCCAGGCCCAGGGCCGATGCGGCGGGCACCACTGCCCCTCTCCCCACCAACCGCACTGTCCTGTTGACAAGCAGGGCCACGTAGCCAACGTGAAGCCCTGATACCGCCAGCAGGTGAACGATGCCCACCCGGGCGAAGACCCCTGTCAAGCTCTTTGCCTCTTCATCCTTCAGCCCCAGTATGATTGCATTGAGAAGGGCGGCAGCCCGCGGTGACAGGTGCCTCTCAAACATTGCCTGGGCAAGGCTGCGCGCCCGGTAGGCCAAACCGAGAGCCCCGGCCCTCAGGCCGCGCACCGCCGTCCCTGCCCTGGCTTGCCCCTCCCCAACCGTCGGCATCTCATCCTGGGCCAGGTGCTGCCAGGCCTTGACCGGGCCAATATTGAAAAACACACCCTGTCCAGCCAGGTGAGCAGCGTAGTCAAAACCACCGGGGTTGCGCAGTCCTGGTGGCATCTCCAGTCTCCCCTCTACAGCCACCCTTTCCCCTGGCATCACGCTGAAGAGGGCGGCAGGGCCCAGGTACTGGGTCACCCGTACCAGGGCATGACCAGGCATCCAACTGTCCCAGCCCTGGTCAGTCCAGACGGTAACGTGGGAGACCCTGAGAGTGTAGGCGGCAATCAGGAACTCCCCAGAAGCGTCCTCCCCGCTCTCACCGACGGCGCTCCCGGCGCTAGGGATACCCCTGGGGAGCTCGGCTTGCCAGTGAGGCCGCGGCCTTCGCACCTCAGGAATGGTCCAGACCTCACCATAGATCCTCACGGGACTGTCAACAAGGGGTTTCAACTCGGTTGCGTTGCATCGGTACTCGATCCGGTAGGCTGCCCCGGCAAGGGCCGCCGAAAGGAGCACAAGGAAGAGCATGGCAGGCAGGGATCGCCCCCTGCCAGTCCTCGCCGAGACCTCCCTTGTCTTAATAATCGAATGAAGATGGAAGATGAGAAACACCACCAGCAACAGGGCGGCCATTGCTGCGACCATCACAGGGCTGGGCGCCAGCAGGGGTGCCACTGCTGCCCCCATATAGAAGGCCAGGGCCAGCCAGAACAGGGTCGGTAGGGGCATAACACCACCCTCCCTCATCTACACCATAGCATCTTTCGGCTCTACCCAGGGGCAAGCCACAATGTCTGTTCCATTTATGGCCTTCTCCGTTAGATTGTCAATTCCTTCCATGTATCGGTGCCGGCCTTGTCCTTTTCTCCTATCTGCCTAACGGCCTGATAACCTGACAGGAGGAGACAGACTGGTGAGGAAATACGACTAGAGCCGTGTCTATTTCGCGTGAAATATGTCTAAGGGGAGTGATTTTGGGATGGTAGAAATGAGAAAAACGACAGGAACCGATATTGCCCAGATTACGACTACCGATTTTGAAGAAAGGCTTGGGTGCAATGCCGCAGATGAGCTGAAGCCCGCCACCCTCCTTCTGCCTGTGGGCAGCATTGAGGCCCACGGCCCCCACTGCCCTCTGGGAACCGATGTGATTATTCCCACCCACCTGGCTAGACTGGTTGCGGGTCACCTGAAGGGAGGAGCCATGATTGCCCCAACCATCCCCTATGGTCACTCCTGGGAGTTGTCGGTCTTCCCAGGAACCATTAACGTTCCCGCCCGAGTGCTAACAGATTATGTTACTGCCGTCGGTGCCAACTTCGCCCGTCAGGGCTTCAAGAACATTGCTCTCCTCAATGGCCATGGTGGCAACATCCCTGCCCTGAACCACGCCGCCGAGGACATAGCAGAGGAAGGAGTTCGGGTAATCCTCATAAGTTGGTGGGTCGACTTCTCCAAGGAGATCCTTGCGGTCTGCAGCAGCCAGGGCCATGGCGGAGAAGACGAGACATCGGTAATAATGGCCATAGACCCCAGCCTTGTCAAGCTTGAGCGGGCCAAAGGCCTTGAGAACTGGCCCGAAAACCGCCTTCGAGTCAAGGAGTTAGGCATTGGTCGAGAGCTCCTCAGAGGGGCAATAACCGGTAACCCGGGACTGGCATCCATCAGCAAGGGTGAGGCGATACTGGAGACAGTATCAGTAGCCATCGCCAGGGAGATCAACTGCATTACCGGCAGGAGGGCGAACTGTGACTGAGCTAACTGTTTTCGTCTCGCTGGCTAAATTAACCCATTAGATTGAAACATTACCTCCCGGGCGTGGGTTTAAATGCAGACCCAGTGAAGATAATAGTTCTACCCCCGCGAGCTGGCAAGGCTGCCAAGGGCAATACCACCTTGGTTGCTTTTGGCCGATAGTCAGTCTCGCGGGTTATATTATGTCATGACCGTAACCTAGTAGTGATGGTGGTGATAGCCAGTGATGATTGGCAGAACAAGGCCCATAGCCAAGATGATGACACCGGCTATAAGCTGACCGTAGCGCACCACAAAGCCAGATTGAAGGCGGCTTATGCCCAACATCGACAGGCCCACCGCCACCACCAGGGCCATAACGGCGCCGAGAGCATAGGCCCCTACGGCCAGTGTGGAACTAAAGGCTCCCTGGGTACCCGCCAACAGGAAGATGGGGATTGCCTCGGGGCAGGGCCTGAAGCCCAGCAACGCTCCCAGGGCAAGATCCGACCTGTCCTTCTTTCCACCCTCCTCAACCACAGGGTGGATCCCTCCGCAAGAGCATCTTGGCTCCCAACAGCTGCCGGCATTCTCCGGGTGAAATGCGCGGCGCGCTCCCTGATAGGTAAAATAGAGGCCCAGACAAATAACCACAAGGGACACAACCCAAGTAGCCTTTTCCCCTACTTGATGTGAAGCCTCAGTACTGACACCAACGGCCACAAGCCCCACTACCACCGTTGAGGCCAAATGGGCCAACCCCCCAACAAGGGCAACCAGAACAGCCCGGCGAAGTCTCCACCCCCTGGCCTGCGCCACAAGTACGAAGGGAAGCCAGTGATCAGGTATGAGACTGTGAACCGCCGCCGCCGCAAATGCGCCACCAATCAAGAGCATACTATGCACAGTGGTCCCTCTCCTTCCCCAACAGCCATCGCATCTTTAGTCGTCATTCCTAGTATTGACCAGTTGCTGGGCCGCCTAACGGGAGAGTTGCCTTCTGCTTGCGAAGATAGTATGATTGAGTGCAAAAGAGAACTCCAACTGGGGGAGATACCAATGTCAAGCCGTCGCCTTCTCCTTGTCGAAGATGAAGAGCTCCTGGCCCAGGGCCTCAAGCATAGCCTTGAGCAGGAAGGCTTTACTGTGACCACTGTGGGCGATGGGAACAGCGCCCTCGAGCTTGCATCAGAGGGGAGTTTCGACCTCATTCTCCTCGACCTGATGCTCCCCGGAATTGATGGGGTTTCAGTTTGTAGAGAGATACGCAAGAACTCCATGATACCTATTATTATGCTTACAGCCAAGTCCGGAGACATTGACAAGATCCTCGGCCTGGAGTTCGGCGCTGACGATTATGTCACCAAGCCCTTTAACACCCGCGAACTGGTGGCGCGGATCAATGCCCTGTTGCGCAGGGCTGCTGCCCAGGACAGCCCCGAAACCGCCGGACAGCAAGACGACATAATCGAGGTCGGTCCAATCACTCTAAACCTGACTCGCCGGGAGACCCTGATTGATGGCAACCCCGTTGAGCTTACCGCCAAAGAGTTTGATATGCTAACCCATTTCCTGCGTCATCCTGGTCGGGTCTTCACAAGGCAGAACCTCTCGGAGCTCGTCTGGGGCTTCGATTACCTCGGTGATTCCCGAACCGTTGATGTCCACATTCATCGCCTGCGTGAGAAGATTGAGGAGGACGCCAGCAGCCCCCGCCACCTGAAGACCAAGTGGGGTGTCGGCTACTATTTCGTCGCCAGGTAGTGCAACCTAGAGCAACAGCCCGGGAGGCCCCTGATGACATTACGAAGAAAGCTCTTCTTGACAATCGCCCTGATTATCCTGGGCTTAATGGCTGCAACCTACTGGTTAGGAGGCCAGGCGCTGCAATCGCGACTCCTGAAGGAGGCAGAGATAGGCCTGCTCTCAAGGGGTTCCATCATCGCCAATATGGCAAGGCCGTTCCTGGGCACTGCCCCCGCCTCAGAGCTTGATCGGATTGCCCAAAACCATGGGCCCCAGATTGGAGCCCGCATTCTCATTCTAGACCCCCAGGGAAGGGTCTTGGCCGATACCTTCGCTGAACCCGAGCTTGAGGGTGCCACCCTGGAGCACCGTGAGGTCCAGGTGGCCCAAACAGGCACCGCTACCACAGGGGTGCGCTTCCTTCCCGATGATGGTTGGGTCATGTACGCTACGGTTCCAGTCCTATCTCAAAAACAGGTCAAGGGGATTGTATTCCTGTCTGAAGACATCAACGACACCCTGGGCGCCGTGTCGGCCTTTCGTAGGCAGCTCCTGGGAATCGCGGCTCTGGCAGGCCTGATAGCGGCCGTCCTCAGCCTGTTTATGGCTCAAGGAATTGTCCGACCGCTGCAGCTTCTCACCGCAAAGATCAACGACTTAAAACAGGGACTCCTGGACGAACGGGTGCCCGTCCGGGGCAACGATGAAGTGGCTCAGCTTGGCAGGGCCTTTAATGACATGAGCGCTGAGATTCAGAGGCAGGACCAGTCCAGGCGCCAGTTCATTGCTGACGCCTCACACGAGATTCGCACCCCGCTGGCCACAATTCAGGTACTGGCTGAGGCCCTCGAAGCAGACGAAGAGATGCCAAGATCAAAGCAGTCCCAGTTCCTTCAGGGGATTGTCTCTGAAACCGACCGCCTCGGCCATCTGGTTGCGGATCTGATGGCCTTAGCTGAGGCCGACGATGCCGCCCTGATGGCGGCACCAGAGAACCTGGACCTGGCAGCCCTGGCCCATGAAGAGGTCGAACGTTTTCAGCCCCTCGCCGCCAACCTGGAAATAGAGCTTACTCTTGACCCTTCCAACCAGGGACAAGGACAGGGAGCCCCGGCCTATGCCGACCCTGTTCTCATTCGGAGGGCCCTTGGGAACCTGATTCAGAACGCCCTCACCTACACCGAGAGGGGAGGCAAAGTCGTGGTCCTGATAAGAGAAGACGAGGAACTGGATCAGCGCCCCGCTGCCTCTGTTTCTGTCATTGATACAGGTATTGGGATCCTGGAAAAAGACATCCCTCATCTCTTCGAACGGTTCTTCCGGATAGACAAATCGCGCTCGCGCGCCTCGGGCGGAACAGGGCTTGGCCTGGCCATTGTCAAGGAGATAGCAGACCTGCACCATGGGAAGGTCACAGTTGCCAGTGAACCTGGCAAGGGCACTACCTTCACCCTGACCCTGCCTTCATCTCCCCAGGTTTAACACTTTTGTAACAGGCTTTAACGGTGGGGTAAAATCTGGTGGATATAATACCTTTAGTAGTTGTTATGTCATTCACCCCAACCATCAATTGAAAGCGAGGCGCGAATCCCATGTTCAACAGCATCTCTAGAAGGACTCGATGGGCAGTGGTCATGAGCCTGGTGGCCGTTATGGTTCTGGCTGTCTCTTGCAATCCTGTGGCCAACAAGCCTGAGACTGGCGACGGCAACAACCCGCCCATCAGCCCCAACCCGTCTGACGAAACGGTCACATTGATTGTGTACTTTGCAGATGATACCGCCAGCCACCTTGTGCCCGTTGAGCGCACCATCGTCAAGAGAGCCGCAACAACTGAGGAACTGGTCATTGGGGAGCTCATAAAGGGCACAGATCAAGAGGGTCTTAGCAAGACAATACCCGATGGAACCCAGTTGCTCAGCGTTGAAACAGTAGAGACGGTAGCCTATGTGAACTTCTCCAAGGAGTTTCAGACCAATCACTGGGGCGGCTCCGCCGGCGAGACAATGACGTTAATGTCTGTGGTAAACTCCCTGACGGAACTGGATGGCGTTGACAGCGTCCAATTCCTTCTCGAGGGCAAGGTACTCGATAGCATCCTGGGGCACTTTGAGACCGCCCAGCCCATTGAGCGCAATGAAAGGGTAATTATAGGTGGCGACACCACCAGCGGCGCCAGCACCGAGCCCGGCGAGACTGGCGAGCCAACCCAGCCCACCCTGCAGGGCGACGCGGCAGACCCGATGCGGACTGTAAATGGCGACATTGAGATAACCCTGTATTTCTCAGACTCCCAGGCAATGTTCGTTGAGCCCACAACCCGGACGGTTGCTGGCCGTGGCCGGCCCTTGGCTTCCATTCTCATTGAGGAACTGATAGCCGGCCCTGGAGATTCGGGACTGGGAAAGACCATCCCCGATGGCACTCAGTTGCTTGATGTCAACCTTCAATACGGTGTGGCGCGGGTAAACTTCTCAAAGGAAATCCGTGACAATCACTGGGGTGGCTCCGCTGGTGAGACGATGACCATATTTTCAATTGTGGCCACCCTCACGGAACTGGAAGGCATTGACGCAGTCCTCATTAAGATTGAAGGCGCTACCGGCGAAACCATTGGTGGACACATCATCCTCGACGATCCAATTCCGCCTGACAACTCTGTCATCAAGGGAAGGTAGGCGCGAAGCGGAACAGGAACCAACAATAGTCCTGACAGACACTCTGGAGCCGGCTTACCTGTTAGCCGGCTTCAGAATTAAGACCACCACCCCTCTCCTGTGTGCACTCGGTTTGATGCGGTTCCAGTCTAACTCTAACGGCATGGTCTCCCCACTCATCCATCGACCCCACTGGTCCCTAGTCTGAGCGCTCAAGACAGTCCCCGAGTTCCCCCCGGCAAGACTGCTAAAGGCCCTGGTCTCACCAGCGCTAACCTCGATGGCGAACCTCCAGCCCAGGGTGCTGAGAATCGTCGCGTTCCCACCCACTGAGGACGGTTCCACAGCCCTGCCATAGATGGTTGAATAGATGACACCCTCAGGGACACCCAGGTGCGGTTCGGGTGTTAACCTGTAATGAGCTGACCAGCGCCAGTCTGCTGGGTCATCTCCATATGACGACATCATCTCTTCAATTACGTCAATGAACACCGCTTCTGCCAGGGCCGCCCTGCGATTCTGACCAGCCGAGGGCTCGTCACCATCGCCCTGCGGTACCGCATCATCCTCCACAAGGTCATCAATGGAACCATTTGCGTCCCTCTTTATCCCATCAAACCAACTGGAACCACTTCTTCCGAGAAGCCGCTCAAAGACGGCCCTGGCGGAACCTGTCTCAAGGAACCGATCATAGAGGTTCAGGGGCAGGACCCGACCAAAGGTTGCGGCATGGAGGGCATCGTAGAACTGGTGATAGATAAGAGGGGCAGGACTGCCTGGTGTCATTAAGGCCTCCTCACCCCATCCAGCCAGGATATCCCTGGTCTGGGTCTGGACAGGTGTGGGGCTCCAGGAGGCCAACAGGGGGCGCACCAACTCTACAAACCCTTCAGCCTGCAGATTTCTTATGTCTACCAGTGTATCCAACTGCCCCTTCAGCGTTATGCTCTCGCTCTCCTGCCGCAGGTGCTGGACCACCCTCATGGCCCGGTAGGGCTCAGCCCAGCCTTGGCTCAGGTGATAGGGGTACCAGGGGCCAACCAGGCGGTTATTGGCAGCAACGATGTAGCCCTCCGGTGGATTCAAGACCTCTGGCAGACGAGAGAAGGGGATGAACCCTTTCCATCCCTGCTCAACCCGGTAGGCCTGGACCGGCAGGAGTCCTGCCCCCAACTCTCGAAGCGGCACCAGTCCCGCCGTCTTCAAGCCCACATTCCCATCACTATCCGCGTAAACAAAGTTGAGGGCCGGCACCGTCCAGAGTTCAAGTCCCTGCGTGAACCCCTGCCAACTGGAGGCCTGGGCAACGCGCCAAAGGGCGTCAAGAGCCCTCCCTGGTTGTAGGCCAGTCCAAGACACCGAGTAGCTGGCTTCGGCCCCGGCCAGTTCCTGAGGCCAGACTGGCCCCAGTTTGGTGTCAATGATTTCAATGATCTGGTGGCGGCCACCTTTCACCGAGATCCGCTCAACCCGTCGATCTCCCTCGACGCCAAAGCGGCTGTGAATAAAGGTGTCCTCGGTGTCAATCAGAGAGTTTGATGGCGCCCAGGCGATCTCTCCATTGGTACCCGCCAGCGGTAGAGGAGTACCAGGCAACAGGGCTCCTGCCAGGAGTAGCCTGGGCTCGCCCTCCTCATTGAGGATGTGGAGAACCGCTTCATAGAAGCCCGCTGGCAGACTCAAGGGAGACGATAGTTCCGCCGCTAGAAGCGCCCGACCCGAGCTCGTCTTGCTGCCCGAAACCGCCCATACCGTTGATTTATAGGCTGGATTCCAGCGCTGGCCAGAGCGAGATGGGCTGCCGGCCCCTAACGCGCCGGACCCTGGGGCGTTAAAACTGTCCCTAGCTGTCCACCAGGTCTGGCCTCCGCTGGTTGCCAGGTCCTCACGATCACGGGCCTCCTCTCCCCTGTTAACGCCAGGTTCGTCATCATCTTCAAGCAGTTCCTGTTTCGAAACAATGGTGATACCGTCTGGAGGGTAATAGGGCTGAAGCTCCAGGGCGGCGGAGAGGTCAACCTCTTCCAGGAGGTCATTGTAGAACAGCTCATCCCGAGAATTATCGCTCAGATGCCATCCCCAGTACTTGAGGATGGCCAGGGTATCCTGGGCCCTCCAGGGACTGGGTTTGAGCCCCGCCAGGCGATACTCCAGGGGGAGCCGGCCCTCTTCGATGTAGGCGTTAATCCCGCGACAGAAGCTGTGAAGGATCCTCTCGGCATCGCCGGAGAGGCCCTCCGCCTCCTCCTCAGCGACAATATGAAATCCCATTGTGCGCGCCAGGAGATCAGCCTGGAGGTGGTCGTGGCCAAAGGCCTCGGCCAGGGTTCCAGTGGCCGCCCTCCGGAGAATCTCCATCTGCCAGAGACGGTCGGCAGCCTGGATGTACCCCAGCGCATGGAAGACATCGGCCGTCGTCTCCGAGGCGATATGAGGGATCCCCCTGCCGTCGCGGACAACGACGACCTCGGACTGAAGCCCCACAAGGGTCTTCTCCTCTACCGTACCCCCAAGGACGGCGCAGCCTATAAGAAGATGGCCAAGAAAGAAGGCAGCCAGAAATGCAGACAGCGCCGTCAAGCAACCTGCAGCCCCTTGCCTGAGACGAAAGATCATTGAAAGTCACCCCGCCACTATAGTCGCTAGACAATAGTATTCCTTGGCGGGGACTACTATTCAGCGTAAGGTTACATAATCCTGCAGATCCCGCAACCTACTCTCACCAATGCCGCTAACCTCCGTTAACTGCTGAATGCTTGTGAATACCCCGTTTTGCTGGCGCCAAGCTACAATTCGCTGGGCCAGGGCAGGCCCAATCCCCGGCAGGGCGTCCAGCTCCGCCACACCGGCCGTATTTATGTTAACAAGCCTCCCGGCGCCTTCACCAGGGGCAGCGGCTGCTACACCCGTGCCTGTAGAACTCTGGAAACCTGTTGGACGGGACACCTCCCCTCGTTTCGGGATGTAGAGTTGAGTGCCGTCCACGACCTCAGCGGCGAGGTTGACGGCGTCAAGGTCCCCCTCGACTGTCGCCCCCCCCGCCATCTCCACAGCATCAACAGCCCTGGCGCCTGCGGGCAGCTGATACACCCCCGGCGAGGTCACAGCCCCAGCTACGTGGACATATATGTGGCTAGGGCCCTCTTCCTCCCCCGCCTTGCTATGGGCATCGTCGCCGACAGAACCGCCACCACTGACCTCTCCCAGGAGAACGCCTCCAGGGTCAATGCCCTCCCCTTCCAAGCCGTCTCCCTGACGAGACAGAATGGTGTCTGTCTCCCCCGAAATATCGCCTCCCGCCCCCAGGGAAAGGTGGGCTGATCCGCTCCATTGGCCACCGACCCCCAGAACATCACCGATGCCCAGGTGCCACAGGCTTGCGCCCACCAGGGCCAGGAGCACCAGGGCTATTACCCACACCTCACCATCGGTGAAGTACAAACCAGACACCCCCCTTCAGGCGCGGTCAACACATTAAAAACTATGTTCTACTGCCTTACATTATTTTCCTGCAGCCTGCGCTCAACCAATTATGTTTCGCCTATCTAACCTTTTGACAATCGGCCAAATATCTAGTACGCTAGGGGCTGTACATTTGTAGAGGTATCAGTGAACAGTAGGGGGGTTGGGTCGGCTTGGTTCGCGCGTACATTGATAAGTACCGGCAGTTCAGTGTCAACGCTCGCATCTTCTTCCTGGCCACATCGATAGCAAGGTTCGCCAACGGCGCCTTTATGGCCATATACAACATATACTTATTGGGGGCTGGTGTCCCCGTCTCCATAATTGCGCTCCTGGCCACAGTGCGATTAGTGGCGGGTTCGGCGTCATCACTGCCAGCAGGACTGGTTAGCGATAGGTTGGGATACCGGCGCGTAATCATCGCCAGCTCCTTCCTGGTCCTCTTTACCCAGATCGGCAAGGTAACAACTCTGTCTCCAGGCCTGCTCATGGGATTAGCCCTCTTTGAAGGGGCAGCTATGACAAGTCGGCAGATCGCCCAGGCCCCCTTCCTCGCTGCCAACAGTGGTAACGAAGAACGAACCCACCTCTTCTCCAGCCTGGCAGCGGCCAGCAACTTCACCAACATGATCGGAAGCACAGTTGGGGGCTTCTTACCAGCCCTCTTTATTGCCTCTCTAGGACTTACTGGGTCTATTGGCGTGGAAGTAATGACCATGAGATGGACTCTTCTCCTGGCCTCAGGGGTCTCAGCCCTGTCGGTCCTACCCCTGTTCAAGCTGGAAGACCTGCAGATAGAGGGAACGACGGCTGTGGGCCGCCGCCATCTCAAGACCCAACTGAAGCAGCTGGCCTCCTCAGGGGCAGTCCGCGCCCTGGTGATAACTAATGCCCTCATCGGCCTGGGCGCTGGAATGGTAATACCCCTGTTCAACGTCTTTCTCACCGAACACCTGGGGGCTACAACTCCGCAGGTCGGCACCATCATGGCCGTGTCCAGCGTCACCCTGACGGTGGCGACACTTCTAGGGCCGACATTAGTCGAAAACCTGGGTAAGGTCCGCACCGTTGCCTACTGCCAGTTGGCCTCATTGCCCTTCATGATTGGCATGGGCTTCGTCCCCATACTGCCAGTAGTAGCTGTCTCCAGCTGGTTGCGGTCATCATCAATGAACATGGCCAACCCGGTTCAGGACGCCTTCACGATGGAGATTGTCCCCGACGAGAGCCGGGCAACGGTATCGTCTCTGATCAGGATGGGGAGAAGCCTGGCTCGGGCCTTTGGTGTAAGCCTGGCGGGGTACATGATGGAGCACATTAGCTACCAATCGCCCTATATGATTGCGGTCTTCATCTACGCTCTATCCTCAATCTGGTTTCTACTGGCCTTCTCAGGCAAGCACCCTCGCAAGGCGGGTTACTCGTCATCAGCAACCCCCCAGGCTTGACAGACAGCAACTTCCGACAAACCTGCGACTATTGTCAGTCTGCTTTCCGGTAGTCAGGGGCGGTCCTTCGACAAAGTTTCGTCCCGTGTCGAAGAGGCCTGAGGTCCCTGTCGAACCCCCCCTGTTCAAACAACTGGCTCATCCACTGGAGGAGGGCTATAATGTACAGGAAGGAGTGGTCCGCGTGCCTGAGGTAACTGTTGGTCCTGACGCCCATATTTTCACCTACTTCGCCCTGCTCAACCGGTTTGGCTACGACCTTGAGGGAAACCCTGAGATGCATCCCGTCCGGATAGCTGTACGGGAGGCCCTAAATGGTCTGAGCCTCCCCGACGCTGAGGGCTTTAGGGCCTACTACGCAGGCTCCCAGCCCTTTTACCCCAACGTATTTTTGGCTGAGGTCTACGCACTACACCTTGACGCCCCTCCCTCCTTTGATGGGCCACCTGTAGAGAGGCTGGACTCCCTCTACCGCTCCTTGGAGAGAGAACTGCCCATCAGTATTGCCCCTGAGCACTTCCGATGGATCGCGCAGACCCCAGAGGCCCTGGCCCTTTTCTGGTCCCAGGCAGACCTTGAAGACCTCTGGCGTAGCTACCTTCCAGAACACCAAAAGAACGGCGATGGAATGGCCGCAGCCATCAGGGATCTTTTGCTTAAGGCCCAGGCTAAGCTGGGCATTACCGGATGGCCTTTCTCCAGGGTCTCAGTGATTGTTAATCTCCTCCAGTCCGACTGGCTGGCGGACCTTCTGCTAGTTGATGACACCCTGTGGGTGATTCTGGGGAGTTCCCATCCAAGCTTCGCAGCAAGCGCTCTCCACGAGGCCCTGCATCTGGTCATAAGGCCCTACTTGAAGAGGAACCCCCACTGGATTGGAGCCAGCCTTAAGGCCGGACTTGACATCAAGGGATCCATGAAGGAACAGGGCTATTGGGGTACCAGCGATGAACACGGCTGGTATCGAGCCCTCCAGGAGGAGATTGTCCGGGCCCTGACCATCTGGGTTGAGGAAGGCCCTGACGGCTACAACTCCTGCCGGGGCCATGCCAACCGGGGATTTAAGCACGTTCCCGCAATTTGGGCCGCCCTGGAGGACCTGGAGGGCCAGCCTCTGGGTGAGGGCCTCCTGGAGAGGATCATTAGCTCATTCAGCCAACCGGATTAGTAACCACCAGTCAAACCTGGAGGCCCGCCTGAGTTGGTTTGAAACATCGCTGTTTTTCACCAAGCGGCTTGAGACAAGACCAGTCCACGCCGCCAGTCCCAAACCAAAGAGGATCCAGATCGTGAGGGCTCCTAGTAGGGGCCGGACTGAGAAGGGCAGACCCGCCACCAGATGAATAGCCATGGCCCCCAGCAAGCCCAGGGGTAATGCGATGGCAATATTGGCTGAGATTTGGAGGCGGTATAGCCTGCCTACATCACGCGGTTCAAAGCCCAATACCAGGTAGACCCCTGACGAGCGCTGCGTCTCAACGATCTGAATGATCACTAAGACGGCTATAGCCAGGACCATGAGTAAGAACACGGCTCCTACGGCTATGGACACTGCGGTTACCTGACTATGTACCATTTGATTAACGACGGCAATAGGGGTACCCTCGTGAAACACAAGAGGCTCTACAAGGAAGGCAAAGGGCAGGTTGACCTTAGCCTCTCCAAGGGACATAGAAGGAACTCGTGTGGGTTTGAGGATATCCATCAGGTTGCCCAGAAGGTTATCGAAGCTATACCTTCTACTGTGAGGGTGATCCGCAAGCCAGATCTGACCGTAGTTGTAGGAGGGGAGGCCCGATAGGGCCTGGGCGTCGCTCTCTGAGATGACGATTCCTCTTCTGGTAGGATCACCGGTCTGATAGCGCCCCACCACCGTGACTATCAGTCCCTGTGACTGCTCTTGAAAGGGGTGCCAATAGGTGAGGTCAAGGCTCTCACCTACAGTAATGGGCCGTGAACCTTCGACAATGACCTCCCCTGGGGCCTCCGGGTGACGACCAGCAACAACATCAAGACCGTCCCAGGGCTCCTTTTTGGGAAACTCCGTTGGCAGGCCAATTACAGTTTCTCTCCCCCATTTCACATGCACGGGGAAGTGGTAGCCCGGTACTGTATCTATCCACCCTGCCCCCGCTAGCCCTTCAACTACCTCTGCCTGAAAGTTGAGAAACCCAGGCGCCATCATGTACGTTGTCCAGTGAGGCATTACAACCACAACCTCGCCGTTGAGGTCAGGTCTGACGACGGCCTCGGAGGTGGCCACGGTCCTGGTCCAACTTGAGTAGAAGAGGTAGATCCCCATGCCCAAGACCAGAACCAAGATCATGATGGTGTTGGTACGCATATGAGCCCGCCAGTGTTTCCAGATTATTAGATGGGAGTTAGGCATCTTTGAGCACCTCCACCGGTGACCGTTTGATAGTGCTATAGACTGGCACAACCCCAAATATCAGTGAACAAGCCATGGCCAGAACCACTACCTTAAGCCCCAGCTGAAGGCTGCGACTGACCGCGATGGCGCTCCCAACCGTCACACCCCAATGCCTCATAAGCAGAGGAGCCATAGCTAGCCACCCGACTGTGGCACCCAGCATCGCCAGTATCAAGGCCTCCACGCCGAAGGTTATCAGTACAAGCCCCGGTGTAGCCCCAACGGCCTGCAGAACCGCTATCTCAGCCCTTCTGCCCAGAAGCAGAACATAAAGATTCCCCAGGAACATGATGGCCGCAAGGCCATATATCAACACAACCAGGGTCTGCTTGACCCAGCCCGGCACCCTGACGATAGAGCCCTGAGCACCTTGTTCAACTAGAGTATCCTCACTGTCAATAACATAGGAGCTCGGCTTCTTCATGAACTGCCTCATCAAGATGATGTCAGACATTGGCACTCTGAAGGTTGGTTCAGGGGCCCCGAACTCCGACGAGGAGATCTCTGCCACACTAACTATGTCCGCACCTATCAGGGCCTCCAGTTCACTCTTGACCCGCTCAAGCTTTGTCGTGTCTTTGAGGATGACACCTATCTGCTGCACCGGAGGTGTAGTCTCCCATCCCGCGGACTGCAGCAGTTCGAGAAAGAGGCTTAGGGGTACCACCAACTCTCGGCTTGACCAGTAGAGGGGTTCTACAGACCCAGGGCGAAAGTCCCCGCTCGCTGCCGCTGCAGGACCCGAGAGCAGCAGGGTCTGAACCCGCCAGTCGATATCCCCCGTATGGACCATGTAATGCCCGGACACAGTCAGCCTTGCCTCCCTGGCGTCATCAAAATTCACACCGAGGTCTCCCCCTTCAAAGGACTGCCCAGGCCGAGGAATGAGGATGTCGATAAAAGCCCCGACCTCTGGGGTTGGGTAGAGGCGGACCTCAGGCATCCCCTGGTTCAGTGTGACCCATTTGGTTCCTTGGCTTGAGGCGCCAACCCAGCGGAACCCGTCAATGAGGACCTGATTGTCCCCATTCTCAGGGTACTCTCCCTCGACTATGATGCTATCGAAGCCAATCTCACGGTCCAATCGTGGGTCACGACCACGCAACACCGCCTCAATTGGCCCCCCGGGTGTCTCTAGCAGCACAGGCAAACCATGGTAGGGGTAGATAGCGGCTACCTCCTTATGGGCTGCCAGCATCTCTAGAATCTCAGAAATATTCAACTCGCGACCGTGAAGAGTCCCACCAGCAGCTGCCAGCGGCGTGAAGCTCGAGATGTGGGACCCGGGGGCCAGGTCTCGCCATTTAAGCGGTCCCGTCAGCCCCTGTAGATCCGTGACCACTGGCTGGGAAGTAACAACAAGGAGGTCACCGCCGACGAACTGGCGATATCGGAGGTGGGCGGTTGCTGGCTTGCCCTCTGATAGGGTCCCGACGGCGATGAGGGTACCTGTTGCCAGGGCCAAGCTAGCCACCGCCAGGAGATTACGAACCAAGTTCCTCCGACTGAAGAGCACACCCCATTTGGCAAAACGCAGTGAAAGCTGTAGCCATGTTCCATGAGATGGCATCTCACACCCTCCCATCGGCCCGCTGATCACTGACAATGTCACCGTCTTCGATCTGCACGGTTCTTTTGGCGACCTCTTGAAAGGACTGATCATGGGTAACTGCGACAATGGTTGCACCGAGATCCTCATTGAGATTGAGAAGAAGCTCCATGACCATGTGGGCCGAATGACGGTCAAGATTGCCAGTGGGCTCATCCGCAAAGATAATCGCGGGGTCGTTGGCCAGGGCGCGAGCGATAGCCACTCGCTGCTGCTCGCCCCCTGAGAGTTCGCCGGGCATGTGGTGTTGTCGATGAGCAAGCCCTACTGAGGCCAACAATCTACCGGCTCGCTGCCGCTGCTCCCTGATGGTCAAACCGGTCTGAAAAGATAACGGGATGAGGACATTCTCCAACGCCGTCAGGTGCTGCAGCAAATAGAACTGCTGGAAGACAAAGCCCATCTCAAAACGCCTTAGTTGCGCCAACTCCGCCGCACGCAGACCACTGAGGTCCCTGCTCCCGAAGATGACGGTGCCGGCTGACGCTGGCGCCAATCCACTTAGCACATTCAGGAGCGTGCTCTTCCCGGAACCCGATGGGCCTAGCACTGCCACGAAGTCACCAACTGTCACCGAAAAGTTGCTGGGCCGCAGGGCCCAAACCGTCTCTCCACCCCGTTCATACATCTTGCTGATGCCTCTGGCCGAAACCGCTAACCTCGGCGGGGAGGTCTCCCCACCCACTGCGGCCTCTCGCTGGTCGGCACCTTGATCAATGGTATCCGTGGACATGGCATCTCCCTCCCCTGCCCTCACCAAATCGGTGGCTCGCTACTATATTTAGACAAGTGGGCGAATGGTCTTCTGGAGGTTGCTAGGATTTTATAGCATTAAGACCAGATGCAGGGCCAACCTTCGATCCTGCCTTCCAAGCAGTACGATGATGGTGTCTCATACTAAATATTCCAGCCGATGAATAAAAGGACTATCGGCCCTTCCCAACGAACCCTACAGGAACGACGCATGTTGCGAGAGTACTACCGTCACAATCACACCAGCCCATCGTGGTTAATAATGCAGCGTCATTCACACCCTCAATCAGCCCATGTGAGCTCTTGACTTTCGGCGTCTAATTATCTCTTGGGAGGGATAGAACTTGCTGAATAAGAAGCGGAAATGGACCACCCTTGTTGCTGTCCTGATGATTGCAGCCCTGGCCCTGACGGCCTGTGGGCCCGGTACTAGCGGAACGCCACCAACAAAGGACAAGACACTGGTAATCGGCATGGACATCGGAATCGCCGTATCACTGGACCCCGCCGTAGCCTATGAAGGTGGATCAATCTTTGCCGTCCACCAATTCTATGACACGCTGGTAACCTTTGATGGCGCGGACCTGAGCAAAGTTGTCCCCTCGCTTGCAACCGACTGGAGTGTAAATGACGAAGGCACTGTCTGGACCTTTAACCTCCGGGATGACGCCACCTTCCACAGTGGAAACCCCGTTACCGCCAAAGACGTTGCCTATTCCTTTGACCGCGTCATTGAGCTGGACGACTCACCTGCCTGGCTCCTGACCCAGACGGGCATGGAAGTGGGATCCACCGAGGCTGTGGATGACTATACCGTCAAGATCACCCTACCCACGCCCTTTAACCCCGACGCCTTCCTGGCATGTCTCGCCTACTCCGTGGCCTCAGTGGTAGACGCTGAAGTCGTGAAGACCCACGAGTCCGAGGGCGCCCTGGGCAAGGATTGGCTGATTGACCACTCGGCGGGCAGCGGCCCCTTTGTTCTTGACAAGTGGGAAAGGGAAGTACAATACCTGATGACCGCCAACAAGGATCACTTCGATGGCGCCCCTGGTGTTGACAGGGTTATCGTACAGCACATCTCAGAGGCTGCCAGTCAGAAGATGCAGCTTGAGAAGGGCGACATTGATATCGCCATGAACCTCAACAACGAGCAGATTCAGGAGCTTCACGATGTCGATGGCATTGAAGTTATTACCGGAACCTCTGATAACCTCAGCTACCTCGGTATGAACGCCGGTATTGAGCCCTTTGACGACGTCCGCGTGCGTAACGCTGTCAAATGGGCAATTGACTACGAAGGACTCGTCGAATACGTCCTGATGGGCAACGCCGTAATCAACCAGTCCTTCATTCCTAGGGGCTACAGCGGTTACGATGATACCGTCTACTACGAGCGCGACGTTGAGAAGGCCAAGGCGCTGCTAGCTGAGGCCGGTCTCCCCGACGGTTTTAAGACCACAATGCTGACCAGCACCTCACCAACGGCCGGGGTTCCCGCTCCCGACGTAGCTGCCAAGCTCCAGGCTGATCTGGCCGAAGTTGGTATCGAGGTTGAGATCCGTCAGATGACCGGTGGCGAGATGTACCAGATCTACCGCGCCCAAGAGGCCGAGATGATCTTCGCGGGTTGGGGCCCTGACTACGCAGACCCCGACTCCAACGCCAACCCCTTTGCCAACCACCGCGTAAAACAGCTGGCCTGGAGGTTGCAGTGGTACCGCGATGACCTTGCTGACCTTGTCCAGCAAGCGGCAGCCCTCAAAGACTGGTCCGACAGGGCCCCCATCTATGAGGAACTGACTGAGAAGGTCTCAACAGAAGGCCCCTTCGCTATCATGTATCAGCCAAAGATCTCCTTTGGTGTGCGCGACAACGTTGAGGGGTTTGTCTACAACTCAATGTACACCGCTCACCTTGCAGACATCTCCAAGAAATAGGGCCTAGGGGATGGTTCACAGAGGGACTGGGGGCGTACTTCGCCCCCGTCCCTCTAATTACTGCGTTTATTATTTAAAGACTTTTTGTCATAACAAGATATTTAGATAGAGTCGTTGTTGGAGGTGTTGTCTTTGGAGCGCTACATACTGAAGCGCTTAGGTCTCTTAGTCATTGTCCTGTTTGGGGTATCAATTATCTCATTTACCCTTACCCATGTGGTACCCTCAGATCCAATTGTCTCTACCCTTGGCGAGCACGCCAAACCCGAGCAGATCCAGGCCCTCCGGGCCAAATGGGGCCTTGATGAGCCACTCCATGTTCAATTCGGACTTTACCTCAAGGGGATCGCTAAGGGGGACCTGGGGGTGTCGATCCGAACCCGCCGTCCGGTCGTAGAGGACCTGATCCAGTACTTCCCCGCCACCTTTGAGCTATCGTCGGTGGCGATCCTTATTTCCATTACCCTTGGTATCCCAATTGGGGTCCTGGCCGCCACCAGGCGGGACAAACTTGTCGACCACATAACCCGAATCCTGGCGTTGACAGGCGCCTCTGTACCCATCTTCTGGCTCGGGCTCCTTCTGCTGGCGGTGCTTTACTATAAGCTTGGGCTGTTTCCGGCCTCAGGCCGTCTCAGCATCTTTATTACAGAACCGCCAACAAGGACAGGCCTGCTTCTGATTGATTCGCTGCTGGCAGGGAGTTGGACCACCTTTGTGGACGCCCTCCACCACCTGATCCTGCCTGCCTTTGCATTGGGCTATGCCTCAACAGCCATTATTACTCGAATGACCCGCTCAAGCATGCTTGAGGTTATCAACCAGGACTACATCACAACCGCCAGGGCCAAGGGCCTTTCGGAACGGGTTGTCATCTATAAGCACGCCCTTCGTAACGCCCTCATCCCAACGGTAACGGTAATTGGGCTCAGTTACGGCAGTCTGCTGAGCGGAGCTGTGCTTACTGAATCCATCTTTTCCTGGCCGGGGTTAGGCCGGTACGCCACAAATTCAATGCTGAATGTCGACGTACCCGCCGTTATGGGCGTTGCCCTTGTGATCGCGCTTGTATACAGCATTGCCAATCTTGTGGTGGACCTGGCCTATGGATTTCTCAACCCCACCATTCGATACGACTGAGAGTGAGGAGGCGAATCATGACAGCAAAGAATAGTGAAGTAATTGCCCAGGAACATGGTCTTGTAGCCCAGGATAACCCCCGCCTGGCAGAGCTCAAGAAGACCCTCCGCCTGCTCTGGAAGAGCACCACATCGCGTATCGGCATGGTCATTGTTGTGTTCTTTCTGCTAACAGCGCTCCTGGCTCCCTGGCTTATGCCCTATGACCCCTTCCACCAGGACCTGCCGAATAAGCTGGCGGAGCCCAGGGCCGGCCACTACTTTGGCCAGGACAACCTGGGCCGAGACATCCTGAGCCGGGTCATTGCCGGGACAAGGATCTCCCTGGGGATTGCCCTGGTGGTGTTGAGCATTGGCGGGGTTCTGGGGACCGTGTATGGACTGGTCTCCGGCTATTTTGGCGGGCGAATCGATGAGATCATGATGCGGGTTACCGATATGTTTCTCGCCTTTCCCGACCTGATCCTGGCAATGGCCTTTGCGGCTCTATTAGGCCCTAACCTGGTAAATACCATGATTGCCATCAGTTTTGTGCGTTGGACCACCTATGCGAGACTGGTCCGGGGCGAGGTCCTGCGGCTGCGGGAGACGGAATTCGTCGAGTCAGCGCGGTCCCTGGGGGCTAACCACTTTCGCATGCTCTTTATTCATATCCTGCCAAATGCCCTTGCCCCCGTCATCGTCCGCGCCACAATGGACATGGGGGGCGTCATTCTCACGGCAGCCGGCCTTAGCTTCATTGGCTTTGGCGCGCAGCCACCGACGGCAGAGTGGGGCGTCATGGTTGCCGACGGGCGCAATTTCATCATGAACCAGTGGTGGGTATCAACCTTCCCCGGGCTGGCCATCCTTGTGGTGGTCCTGGGGTTCAACCTCCTTGGCGATGGCCTGCGCGATGTCCTTGACCCAAGGCTGAGGGGAAACATCTAACAGGCAGTGAGCCACTGTGCATCCCTGAAAAACGAAGGGCCGGGAAGTTATTCCCGGCCCTTTCTAATCTAAGCGCCCCACCACTTCTCCGCTGATGCCTGCTTCCCGTAGCCAAAGACATCGTCGGCCCAAGCAAAGAACCTGTTAAAGGCCGACGTCAACGAGATGCTGGCCATCACCATCCGGTGCATCGCGTCATCGCGGTGATTGTAGGGGCAGACACGGAGACAGATTGAACAACCAGTTGACTCTCGCTGCCACTGCTCGAGGCACTTGACAGCATCCTCCTGCCACATCTTTACCCCCTTGCGGTTCCAGGGCCCCAACGTGTTGTAGCTGGGTTCCCTGTCAAAGCTCATGGCCTGGGAGGGGCAGTGAGTAGCGCACTTCATGCAGTCTTTGCAGAACTCCACAACCCCAAAGTCGATGGGCTTGTCCGGCGCCAGGGGCATGTCAGTAATAACCTTTGCTAGCCGGACATTCGATCCGTACCTGGGAGTAATCAGGCGAGCGTGACGCCCAAATTCGCCCAGGCCCGCGTCAATGGCAATTGGAACCGATAGCGCCGTGTCATTCCCGCAGGGGATGGCGTTATAGCCAAGGGCCCGGATGAACTCCGCTAGGCTGCCGGCGATCTTGGGCATGGTACTGTAGCCGTAAGCCACGGCGGCGCTGGATAGTGAGTTGGGGGCACCCATCATGGCATCCCAGTCCTGTCTCACCGCCAGGGCAATGACCCACTGGCAGCTATCTGGGATTACCCTCTCATCCTCGCTTACCTGGGGCTCCGCCACATCGCGGAAGCTTATGGGCCGACCCTGGTAGTCATGGCTGTAGACATGACCCCGGTTCAGTTTGGCGATCCCCACCATCAGGGCACCATAGAAGTCAGCGGCCTTCTTGACAAGGGCCGCGCCCTTCTCAGGAGTAATCTCAGGGCTGTAGCCCTCAGGCCTCATGTGCTTCAACTGCTGATCGCGGTGGGAGGTCCACGAGTAGAGGACCTGCTGGGCCTCGGTCTGCCAGATGGTCTGGGCTCCAAAGGCAAGGGCCCGATCAGCAAGGCTCATGCCCGGCTGCTCTTCAATAATGCCACTGACCCTCTTCTCAGCGCTCCTCTGGCGCAGGGAGTTCACCCGTTCTTCTCCTGCATATTCCTGAAAACTCCCGAAGACTGTTTTCCGCGGGTCGTAGGGCTCATACTCTGATTCGATGATCTCATACTTCGGCTTCTCCCTTGTCCGTACCCACCAGGGATGCTTTACCATTCCACTGACCTCCTCCTCAAGTATGATTCTGACTGGGCCAGCAAGGTTCCTTTAGGAACTCAACAAAAACAATCATTACTGGTACTCGTTTACTAGTACTGGCCCATCAAGCCCCGGTCGCGGGCAACGGTGACACAGTAGGCAAAGGTGCCGAGACCAATAAGGAAGTAGGCAAGGCCGACAATCGTCGCCACCAGCACGTCCCCCAGGGGCAGCTGCCACAGGTGATCGCCATCAACCATCACCTGGTGAACGAGCTTGTTGCCCATGGCCAGGGGCAGGTACTTCATCCAGTAGTACTGATTGATGGGAACGGCAACAAAGGCCACAAACACGAACTGCAGGATCTGAAAGGCCGACTGGATGCGCTTGTAGATCAGGGCAAGGCCGCCCATCATGAACCCAATGCCATATGGTCCCAAGATGGTGACAACAAGGAGAGGAAAGAGGCTGATGACATCAAGGTTAAGCCAGTTACCGCTTGTCAACATCATCACCATCAGCAGGGCAATCACCATCACCAGGTTGACCATAAACCTGCTCACCAAAAGGGACCCGCTGACCCAAGCAAAACCAGTTGGCGACAGGTACATCTGCTCAAGGGTCCCGATCTGGGCCTCGTTGGAGATGCTCCAGGAGAGATCAGAGTAGGCCATGATACTGAATACCCAGACAATGTAGCCCACAACCAGGCCCTCCAGGCTATCGCCAGCCTGAAAGGCTGTTCCCCCCACAGCCTTGGCGCCAAAGAATAGCAGTAGAAACACGATGTACATTGTCACAAGGCTCGAAACCGTATTGAACATGTAGCGTTTCATCTCTATTATGACCTTTACAAAGAGCGACTTAAGGACAATCCAGCGCTTCATTGGGCATCACCATCCCTAATCAGGCGTAAAAATGCATCCTCGAGATCCGGTTCTTTCTGGGCAATAGAGTCAATAAGGGACCCGCCCTCCCGGATCAGGTCAATAACCTGGTAGAGTTCATCAGGGGCATCAAGAGTGAACAGCAGCTCTGTCTGTTGCCCCCGCATCCCTATCTCCATTGAGGGCACCACCGCCGCCAGCCGTTGCCTCACCGCCTCAGGCAGGCCATCCGACAGCACAAGCCGGTAGGCCTTTGTCCTGAAAAGGGCCAGCAGGTTATCGACCCTGTCGTCGGCAATCACCCCTCCGTCTTTGATAATGACGACCCGTTCACAGACATCCTGGATTACGTCCATATCATGGCTGCTAATAATAATGGCGCGATCGCCCTCGACGGCCATCTCCCTCAGAACCGAGCGCAATTCAAGCGACGTCTCGATGTCCAACCCTAGAGTGGGTTCATCCAGGAAGACCAGCCTGGTCTGCTTGGCCAAGGCGCAGACCACGGCCACCTTCTGCTTCATCCCTGTTGACAGGTTCAGAACCGGCTCATCGGCCTTCTCCTGAAGGCCGAACCGCTCCAGCAGACCCTCAATGTAGTCCCGGTGCTGGCTGTAATCAAGCCCGTGGAGGCCCGCGAAAAAGCGAGCATTCTCCCTGGGTGTCATACGCCAGTAGATGTTTCGGGCCCCCTCAAGGACAGCGCTGGCGTACTGAATTGCCCTTCCATAGTGGGCCGTTGGATCCTGGCCCCAGATAAGGACTTGCCCCGCCGTTGGACGAACCAGGCCCAAGATGCACTTGATGGCGGTGGTCTTCCCGGCCCCATTGGGACCCAGCAGCCCTATGGTGCTACCAGGCTCAATGGTCAGATCCAAACTGTCAACAGCGGTGAGGGGCTCCTTTCGCCGCCTCTTAAAGACCTTTGTCAGTCCCTTGACCTCTAGCGCAAAGCGGGACCTCGCATTGAGATCACTCAAGACCCTTGACATACTGTACTACCTCCTTCGGCCCAGTTACCGACCCGTAGATCTTGGCGGAATCAATCGTCTTGCGGACCAGTCCCAGGCTGACATCACTGGAGAAGTGAAGGGCTCCAATGACGAAGATGCTGACCCTCTGGTTCTTGTCTGCCAGCTTGGCAAGTCCGCTCTGAGTGTAGCTTATGGCGCCAATGACCCACGCCTTCTTGGTGAGGGCCTCTTCCGACACAACTGAGTCGTGTTTGTCAAGCTGTGACCTGATGGCAGTCCTAATAAAGTCACTGCGATTGCTGTAAAAGGCGTTATCCACAAGATAGTCAATCTTGGCGACATCCACCGGGCTTACGTTGATGGTTACCTTCTCCTGCTCCACCATATCCCCTACCCTCCTTATCTATATACTCCACATGGAGTATAGTTAGCATAACATCTGTTAAGCGATGGGTCAATCCCTTAAGTATGGATTTACCAATCTAAGAGTAACAGACAGGAGGACCACCCCCTGGTGGGCCCTCCTGTCGCTGTTGCGCCATAGGTTTTTGAGCAGCCAATTGCAGGCTGTTACCTAGAAACCAGTCCCTGGTTTCTCCTCCGACTGATAGTCTTCCTCTACATCAGGGATCACCTGGTCAAAGTAGTTGATAACCTCCCAAACCCCAAGACTCATGTTAACCCTCAGGGCTACCCACTGGTCGTAGGGCTCCTCTGTTGACATCCCCTGGGTGAACACATGAGTCTCGTCTCCAATAATGAGCTTCAGCGTCGCCACCGCCGTTGACTGCCCCGACTGACCGACCTCCCAGAAGCAGGGGGAGATAATCCACGTCCCCTGGGAGAAGTCATGGTCTCGGGTTTCGCGAAACTCAAACCACTCCAGACCCTGATTGCCATCGTTGATGTCAGGAAAGTTCATCAGGACCGAAGCATCTGCTTCATATTCGAAGCTGGTACTTGTCTCCGTCCAGATCTCCAGGTCCAGGTCAGCGTCACCATCCCAGGATAACTCCACCCTAACATCGCCATCAATGGTTCCGCTGGTCACTGGCTCAAAGAACTCGTCAATCATCTCCCATTGACCTCTATCCATGTCAACGGAAACCGCAAGCCACTGATTCTGATCTGAAGAAAACCCCAGGGTCTTGGTGAACGTCTCTACCTTACCCCCAATGGTAAGGGTCAGGGTAACCTCCGCCTCTTCGCTGCCAGAGGGGCCAACGGCGTAGAAGAAGGGGGAAATGACCCACTGACCGGCGCTGAAATCCACCTGCTGGGTCTCGCGAAACTCAAACCATTCCTTACCCTCGCTACCGCTGGTAACATCCGGCGCGTTCATCAACTCCCAGGCATCTGCCAGGTAGCGATAGCCGCCTTCAGAATTGGTCCAGATCTCCAGGTCAAGGTCGGCATCGGTCTCCCAGGATAGTTCAACAAGCACCTCTCCCGGTTCCTCCCGATTAAAGGCCGAGTTTGTGTTCTCTCCAAGGGTGTTCTCTGCCCCAGAAGAGCACCCAATGGACAGCAGGGCCACAAGGAACAACACCAGGCCAGCAGCAGAGGCCTTGCGGTTCAGCTTCATTGTCAGTAACCTCCAGTTCCTATCGATAAAGTTAATAGGTATAAGAATAACTGCACCATAATGGCGCAGTTACACTATTTCACCAGCCACTTTGTCGATTCCTGCGGAAACAAGTAGAACTAGGGCGCTACATCACTGACCCACTACCTACCTACCCCTGCCATTGATGACGCCGTGCACTGTGGTGGCATCAATTCGAAGCCCTGTATCCCGCTGGTAGTCAGGGGATACAGCGGCAAGACGATGGTAGCCGTACTCTCCCTTCTCCTCATCCTCAACCGCCACTTCATCCAGACCCTGAAGCCTGATGGAACCCATCTGGGTCTCCGCCTTTACGGACAGGCCCTTGTGCCTGGCTACGGAGATGCCAATGTTCCCATTAACGGACTTCAGGCGAACCTCCCCAGCGGCCTCATCAGGCAGGCGCAGGTTGATCTCACCATTAGTTGTGTTGAACTGAATATTAGGGCTTCTCAACCGGGCGGTAATGCGACTGTTGGCGGAAACCGCCTTGATCTCTTCGGCGACAATATCAATGATTGAGATCTCACCGTTGGTTGTGCCAGCGATAGCCCTCTCAGCAGTAAGGTCTCTGATGGATATACCCCCGTTGAGGATGTCCAGATTAAGGTTGTACCGGCCCCTGGCCGGAAGACCGATGTCAACCTCCACCGCATGACGGCCCCCAAACTGCTTTGCCCCCTCAATGTTAAGGTCATTACCTCCAAACAGAACCGTCACAATCCCTTCAGCCCTGCTGGCGGCGTCATCCCCCTCAAATTGACCCCTGATCCGCTTGACCAGGTTAACCTGGGCCTGAGCACCGTCATGGGTGTGAAGGGATATGCTCCCGTTCTGAATCCCTACACTGACGGTGACGGGTTCCGCGAGGTCAGAGAACTCAACCTCATGGCTCTCCTCTACCACGAATTCCTTGGGCCCCTTGGCTAGACGCTGCTCTCTGGCTCCGCGCGCCTCGCGGGCTGCTGTCTCCATGGCGTGCCTGCTCTCCGACAGCGCCTCCTGGACGGCCTCCCGACCCTCGAAGAAGGCTGCCTGGAGGGCTCCCCGGCTTTCTCGCATGGCCTCATAGACCCCATCCCTAACCTCCCCACTGACCTCCCGGGTCACCAGCTTGGCTTCACGAAGGGCCTCTCTCAGTAGCTTCCGGATTTCATCTCCCAGCAGTCGCCAGGAACTGGCCTGCTTACCCCTGCTCCTCCCGGTCTCCCTACCCCTAGGTCCGCCAGTGGCGCTGCCTTCCCTGCAGGAGGGGGGGTTCCCCTCGCCACCGGGGCCCGAGATCAAGTCGGTGCCTTCACCCAGAGCCTTAATCAACCTGTGGGCCTCCTGCGAGGTTATCTTCCCATCAGCCAGCATCTCCAGCACCTGCTTCCGTTCATCCTCCACAGCAGCTACCCCCTTATGAATAGATTTCTACCAACTACCATAAACGGTAGCTTTAATATTGTCAAGGCATAATTTGCTAATGTTAAAGTCGCACTTTCCAACCAGGGTTGACGGAAAAAAGAGGGCCCACTCCCGGGTAGGCCCTCCTGTCCCTGTGACAACTTGTATTCTCCAACAGTCGCCTGCAGGCTGTTCTGTTAAATCACCTCAGTAACTACTTTGCCCTGCTCTCAGTGATCCGCATAAACTCGTCTAACCCATCAAGAGCAACGTCAATGGCGCTCTGCCAAAAGTCGGGCTTTGTGATATCAACAGTCAGGTGCTTGGCGGCCAACTCTTCTACCTTCATCCGCCCGGTATCCCTTAACAGATTCACATACTTATCCTCGAAGGAAGGTCCTTCGGCCAGGGCGCGGGCGTAGATACCAGCGCTGAAGAGGAACCCAAAGGTGTAGGGGAAGTTGTAGAAGGGCACACCGGTAATGTAGAAGTGCAGTTTGGAGGCCCAGAAGTGGGGATGGTACTCATCCAGGGCATTGCAGTAGGCCTCCTGCTGCGCCTCTGCCATCAGCTGGTTGAGGCCCTCAACACCCAGGAGCCCCTTCTTTCTCTCCTGATAGAACCTTGTCTCAAAGAGGAACCGGGAATGGATGTTCATCAGCAGGGCGACGGCGCGCTGCATCTTGTCACCGAGTAGGGCAACCTTCTCGTCTTCATCACTGGCCTGGTTAAGGGCAGCATCTGACACAACCATCTCAGAGAAAGTGGACGCCGTCTCAGCAACGTTCATGGCGTAGCGCTGCACCATCGGCGGAAGATCGTTCATTACATGCTGATGGTAGGCATGGCCCAACTCGTGGGCGAGGGTGGAGACATTATTCATGGATCCAGAGAAGGTCATGAAGACCCGCGACTGGTTCAGCACCGGGGAACTGGTACAGAAGGCCCCCGGGCGCTTGCCAGGGCGGTCCTCTGCCTCAACCCAACGTCCCTCAAAGGCCGTGTTCATCAGCGTCGCCATCCTGGGACTAAAGCGCCCGACCTGGTCAACCACAAAGTTCGCCGCCTCATCAAAGGCCAGGGTCGTCTCGGTCTCACCCAGGGGGGCAGCCAGATCGTGCCAGCTGAGCTCCTTGAGACCCAGGAGTTTCTTCTTGCGGCCGAGATAGTCCACCAGGCGATGCTTGTTTTGATTAATGGTATCCCACATCGTGTCCAGGGTTCCCCTGGTCATCCGGTTGATCTCCAGGGGCTCCCGCAGGACATCATCCCAGCCGCGGTGCCGGTAGACATTGAGACGATAACCGGCCAGGTGGTTGAGGGCCGCGGCACAGAAGTCCGCCGCTTCTGCCCATGCCTCCTCCCACTTGGCGAAGACCTCCTCACGCACCTCCCGCTTGGCGCTGGTCAGCTTGTTGGCGGCCTGGGCTGCTGATAGCTGAACAGGCTCCCCATCCTCTTCAATGGGGATCTTGACCTGGCTCACAGCTAGATTGTAGACATTGTTCCAGCCGTGATAGCCATCCACCGAGAGATCGTTGATCAGGGTCTCCTGGTCTGTTGATAGCCTGTCCTTGGCCCTCTGCCTGCTCTCATTGAGGTTAAAGGCCACGGGCTGCAGCTCCTCAGCCTCCAGCAACCTGGCCCAATCAGCGTCAGGCACATTGAGCATATACTCATTGAGCTTCGTTAAAGCCGCTGAGTATGAGGCGCCGATCTGCCGCGAACGGCCGCCCAGAATCTTGGCCTGCCGGTCATTTACATCCTGGGCATTGAGACAACTGACAAAGGATCCAGCGTGCCTCAGGCGAATGGAGATACCTTCCGCCTTCTCCAGAATACCCGCCCAAAAGCCAGGGCTGGCAGGATCCCCCGGCAGCTCCTTGACCTCCTGGTAGAAGTCATCCACATCAGCCTCTAATCGGTCCAGGTACTCCCTGTACTCCTCTGAATCGCTGCCTCCAGGGAAGAAGGCCTCCAGGTCCCACTGGAGCTCCAAATCCTTGAGCATAGAACCATCCCTTCTGGTCTTCGCGTCTACTACAGCTTCTCTAACCTTGCAAAGGCAACAAGCCCACCGCCATCGCAGGACTCAAAGCCCAAGCTCTCATAGAAGGCCCGGATAGCAGGGCCTTCATCCGTCAGCAGTACCTTCTGCCTGACATCGGAGTACCGCTCCAGAACCCTCTCCATCAGGCACGTACCAATGCCGCGCCGCCGGTGCGTGTCACGGACAATGATATCCTGAATGTAGACAATAGTCAGGCCATCGCCCACAGTCCTGACAAGTCCAATCAACTCATCACCGTCCCAAGCCGTCAGAACGTACAGCGAATTCGCGAGGGCCTGCATAAGACGGGGCATATCACCAGTATAGTTGGTCCAGCCCTCACTGTCATAGAGGGCCTTGACCTCAGCCTTAGCCAGGTCAACTCCCCTTCGATACACAACGGGGTTACGCTCCAATGCCACTTGATGATCCCCCTTCCCCTAATCAACAAACCCGCACACAAGGATTATGACTGGGTGCGGGCGCGGTGACCTCAATATAACGAATCTCTGCTTGCCTGACGTGTTTGAACTACTGCAGGTCCCCTTCAGTCACCCCTATTAACCAGGTCTCTGATACGGCTGAAAAAGGATCCCTTATCCACCTGCTCTTCCGGACTGTCCTCAATGACCGCGCCCCGCCGACGGCCAGATAAGACCTGGGCGATGGCTTCCAGTCGCTTTGCAGCAGGGGAGTTGGGATAGGCAATCAACTGCGGCGTTTGCCGTTTTATCGACTTGCTGGCGGCAGGATCAATCGGGGTATGCCCAAGAAAGTCTACCTCCATGCCAACAAAGCTCCTGGCAACTGCCACAATCCGTTCTCCCACCAGCCTTCCTTCACTGGCCTTTTCGGCCATATTTACGACTAGGCGGCAACGGGGACGCTTGTCTGACTTACTCATAACCTTTACCATGGCATAGGCATCAGCAATGGCGTGGGGCTCTGGGGTCGTTACAATGACGGCATCGTCAGCAGCCAAAATCAGGTTTACCACGTTCTTAGAGAGCCCCGCTCCCGTATCGATAAGGATGATGTCAGCGTAGGCTTCCAGCTTCTCAAACCCGTTTATGAGCCATCGAAGCCGATCGGCCTCAACATCGGCCAGTGACATCAAACCCGTTCCACCCGGCACAAGGTGAAAACCTCCAGGCGCCTCCCGGACAACCTCCAGGATGTCCTTCTGGCCGGCAATAACGTGATTCAAGTCGTACTGAGGTGTAAGTCCCAAGAGGACATCAACATTGGCGGTCCCAAGGTCAGCGTCGAGGACGCAGACCCTGAGGCCTTCCTTGGCCAAGGCCACAGCGGTATTTACAACAAACCAGGTCTTCCCGACACCCCCCTTGCCGCTGGTAACGGCAATGACCCGGGCCTTTGACTTGGGGCCGGGCAGGGCCACAGAGAAGCTGGGTGAGCCGTTGAAACTTCGACCCAATACCTCTGAGCTGAAGTCTACCTGCCCAACAGAGTCGGTTATCCGTAGAATCGCCCCCACAGGCAGGATGACTAGTTTACCATCATGGAGAGGAGTCCTTAAGACGGCAACAGTGTCGTTTACCACCAGGACCTCAACCTCGTAAGGACCGGGGTAGAAGCTGGAATCTGGCTCAATTATAACCTTCGCACCCAGTTTGACCTTGGAACCACTCTGAACCGCCACCGACATAGGAATGATACCTCCCGAGAGCAAGCTAGAGTAAAACTTCCACATTGCCCGAAGATTTCCTGTTTCTGTTCAGAGAAGATGTGAAAGTTTGTCGAACCAGGGAGGCTGTGCGGTTGAGATGAAGTCCACGTGCCGTCAGGGCTCACCTTCTGGCACAACACGGTTACGCCCTTTCAAACCTTGAGTACAATGTACCAGCCAACTTTGACCAGAACCAGTCCTGTTTGGAAAGGGGGGATAATCAGTGGCCGTTGAGATAAGGTCTTTCAGATTTGATGAGGTCACCACAACCCGGAGTAACATTGGTACCGCCCCCGTCACCCTCAACATAGTCCCCAGTGTGTTTAACAGCACCGGCGATGTGGTTATCATCACCGCTACAGTGGACTTCAGAGATTCCGGCCCGCTGCGCCTCTTTGAATTTCGGCGCAATGGGGTGGTAGTAGCTACCTTCAGACAATTCACCCGCGAGGGCGTTGACTCCGTTCTCACCCTCATAAAGTACCTCAGACAACCCGCGTCCTTTAGCACCTACACCCTTGTAACCTCTGGAGGCAGCGCCAACGATGATATCTGGCAGTCATCACTGAGCGTCGAAGTCCTCGACTGACTGGGACTAACCAGAGTGCGCCAGAAGTAGAGACCCGATCGAACCGTCCAAATCCAAGCGACTAAAAGAGCCAGGGGATCCTCTGGCTCTTTTCCTTTATGCATCTTTACTGGCGGTTTCACTTCCCATTCCCCCGGGCTCCAAGCCGTCCAGCCAGCGCCACCAAATCCTCACCCATTTGAGCCAGGGATTCACTTGCCGCTGATATCTCCTCCACGGCAGCCCCCAGTTCCTCAGAGGACTGATTGATGCTCTCCATGCTGCTGGCAACCGACGATGTCCCTTCCGCTGACTCCTCTGCAGACAGTCTAATCTCCGCCAACAATTTGTTAACCTGATCCATCTGCTGCGCATTCTCTCCCACACGCTCATTAATCAGTCTGACCGACCCCGGCTACCCTATCGACAGTAGCGGCGATGCCGTCAACGATACCGGCGATCTCTTGAGTGGATGTCTTGGCGTTGGACGCCAACGAGCCGACCTCCCCTGCCACGACCTCGAAACCTCTTCCGTGCTCTCCCGCCCTGGCAGCTTCTATGGCAGCGTTCAGTGCCAGTAGATTGGTCTGGCCAGCGATTTCGTCTATGACCTTAAGGATGCCCGTGATTTTCTCGGCTGCTGCTGTTAGCTCCTGCACCCTATTCTCTGCATCCAAGGAAGCGTCCTTAATACCGTCCATGGCATCAACCGCATTTCCAACTCGTTCATACCCCTGTTGGACGCTACTGAGGGAGGTATCTGCCCCTTTAGCCATCTGTTCTGACCTTTCGATGACAACGCTGATGATCGACGTCAGTTCCTGAATATTGGCGCTCATCTGCTCGGTGCTGGCCGCAAGCTCCTCTCCAGCGCCGCTGGTCTCTTCAGCCGCTCGCTGTAGGTCCCGCTCGGCCTCGACAACGGCGCTGATATCACGGCAGATCTCAAACCCGCCAATGACTTCGCCTTGCTCATTGCGAATGGAACCAGCGCTGGCCTCAATGGGGATCCTGACTCCTGCGCGGTTTTCCATCACTACCCTTGCGCTAGAGACAACATCTCCCGTTGCCATGCAGGACTTGAGGGCGCAACCAGCATCACAAATGTTACTCTTGAATATCTCGCGGCAGGTGCGTTTGTTGACGGTTTCATCAATGGAGTACCTTGTGAGGTTAGAGCAGGCCTGGTTCATATATGTGACGACGAGGTCAACATCGGGGGTTCCCATTGTCGACTGGCCCTGCCAACTCCCTTCGTAGATATCAAAACGCTATTTCATGTGTTTTAAAATCCTTCCTCTCAGATTAAAGTATCGTGTCATATGCAGTCGCATTTTACCACTTAGTGTCGGATTATGTGAAGTCTTAGCGAGGATTGTCGTTTTCTACTTGAGGGGAACCTGACGCGGTCAGGTCTGCCCTGGATCAGCTGTTGCTCAGGGTCTGAGCATACACATCAGCTGTCTTGGCAGCCATCTCCCTCACATCAAAGCGTTCTTCCGCAAACCCCCGGCTCCACACCTTGAGGTCATAGAGCCTGCCACGGTCGGCAACCAAATGGCGTAGGTCCTTCGCAATATCGTCACTAACTGGAGGACGAAGGTCGTCACCAGTCCACCCGCTGAAGTTAGGCACGCCCATCGACACAGCTCGCTCCGGACAGACCAGACCGCCATACTGCCTACCCAACACAAGGCAAGCGTTGCCAGCCGCCATGCCCTCCCGCAGGCCAACCCCGGTTCCCACCACGATATCGCTTTCAGCCAGGTACGGGGCGGGATCAACTACCCAACCCAGCTTCCTCGCCGTGGCGCTGGGCCTTACCTGATCCCAGGCCCCCAGGACCTGGAACCGAAGGGCATGGCCCTCATCGACCAGCTGGGTAACTGCCCCCAACAGGGCCAACAATCCCGGAAGATTATGTTTGCTCTGCCGACCGATATAGGTAACTGTCACCGGCTGCTGGGGGTTGAGGATATCGCATTCCGTTGTCCTCGGGAGAAACCTGTTCAGATCAACTCCATTCCCAATCACCGAGAGTCTGTCTTCATGCCTTATAAGGGTTGATGCCACCCTATCGCCCACGGCGATAATGGCATTTGCCCGACAAAAAGCCCACTCCGCTTCCGGGCAGTGGATAAAGCTGTGACAGGTCAACACCACCGGCAAACCCAAAAAGATCCCGGCGTATACTGCATCAACAAAGGTCAGATAGGAATGGGCGTGAATGACGTCGCAATCGCCCCTGCGCAACGCCTTTAGAAGGGGTTCTCTGAACTCCGACAGTATCTTGTACCCAATGCCGTTTCGATCAAGCCACTCGAGGTACTCACCCCTGTAGATTGAACTTGGAAAATGAGTGAAGATGACCTCTGCCGTCAGGCCCTGACGAACCAGTTCAGAGGCCAGATTGAAGATGTGGGTGGTCTGACCGGTCAAGAAAAACCTGGTTACAAGCGCTACCTTCACTGCCCACTCACCTCGTCATCTTTATCTCCCCAATCGTCCAACTGGGCCCCGGAAGCAATGGCCCTCTACCACAGTCTATGACCGTGGTAGGGGGCGTGTTCCAGGGGTATTAGCGCGGCTTGAAGAGGAAGCCTGGTCCTTCCTATTTCGAGTTACTATCTTCCCTGCTAAGCCGGGTCACCAGGCGCCGGTAGTCTCCATCGATCCCTATGTCGTAACGCTCGCCAGATAGCTCCCTGCCATAGCCAGCGAGTTCTGGCAGCATTGCCTTTATAGCGTCTGTGAGCTGGATCTCCCCACCAACTCCGGCCTGGAGTTGGTCCAGGTAGTCAAAGACCTCTGGCATCAGGATGTATCGCCCAACAACAGCCAGATTAGACGGCGGCGAGGACTGGGGTTTCTCAATAATGTCCTCAACCCTGTGAAGGCCTGTATCAACCTCATACCCGGCGATCACACCATAGTACTTCAGGTCCTCACCCCTGACACGCCTGAGTCCGAGGCAGTTGGTTTTATAGGTTTCATACACCTCTGTCAATTGCCGTAGTCCCGGGCTGGCGCGATTGAGGATGATCTCGTCTGCCAAGAGGACGGCTACGGGCTGCCCCGAAGCGAAGGTGCGGCCCAAACGCACCGCATCCCCCAAACCCCGGGCGTAGTCCTGACGAATATACTGGAGGCCTACTTTGGGTAGGGAGAGCTTCTCAAAGAGGTGTTTCTTGTTGGCCCGCTCCAGGAAGGCCTCCAGTTCCAGGGATCTGTCGAAGTAATCCATAATCACTGTCTTTCCCCTGGATAGCACGACAAGAATCTCCTCGATCCCTGAGGCCGCCGCCTCCTCAACAACGTAGTGGATTGCGGGCCTATTACCTATGGGAAACATCTCCTTCGGAACCGCCTTGGTAACGGGAAGCCCCCTGGTACCAAAGCCTGCCGCCGGAATAATCGCTCTGTTTATCACGCCGCTCACACTGGCCTCCCCCCGTCCCTGAGCCTTCTGACGTAAGCGCGGGTCCCAACAACCGGGTCCACAGTCCCATCCTATTCAAAACCCTGAATTGCGCAATGTATCCATCTAAGGGTTACACAAATCAGGTCGCCTCATAGTATGACACTAGCGATCAACCTGGGAATTGACTTGCGCTCTCAGGAGATTGAACCCTCAACGGGAGGAAGTCCAATTGACCTGTACTGGGAGATGGTGTGATCATGCAAGTGTGCGTCATTGGCTGCGGGTATGTGGGACTGACAACAGGGGCTGTCCTGGCTAACCTGGGCCACAACGTCAGCTGTGTTGACATAGATAGCTCAAAGATCAATTCTCTGAAACGAGGAGATGTCCCCATCTACGAGCCAGGCCTCTCCGGCCTGATCGCTGATAACACGACCTCCCAACGCCTTAGCTTCTCAACTGAGATCAGGGCATCCATTGTCGGATCTTCAGTAGTGATGATCGCCGTTGGAACCCCGACGCTGCCCCAGGGCGAGGTTGACCTGTCATCCCTGGAGGCTGTCCTTAAGGACCTCGCCGCCGCCATCAAGAAACCCACCCTGATCATCACCAAGAGCACCGTTCCCCCTGGCACAAATGATTGGGTTGCAGATTCCCTTAGCCAGAGAGGACTGGATGAGGACCGCTTTGACGTAGTGTCCAATCCTGAGTTCCTGCGGGAAGGCTCCGCCCTGGCTGACACAATGAATCCAGACCGCATCGTGGTAGGGGCCAGGACGCCGCCGGCCGTTGAGACTGTCAGGGATCTGTACCGGGGCATTGAGGCCCCCTACATTGTTACCAGCCTGGCTGGGGCCGAGATGATCAAGTACGCTGCCAACGCCTTTCTGGCGACCAAGATCTCCTTTATCAACGAGGTAGCCAAGATATGTGATGCCTGTGGTGTTAGCGTTGAGGACGTGGCTTCAGGGATTGGGGCCGACCACCGTATCGGGCCACACTTTCTCAGGGCGGGACTGGGCTACGGCGGGTCGTGCCTTCCCAAGGATATTAGGGCCCTTACCCACTTTGCCGAGGGACACCACCAGGAGCCCCATCTCCTCAAGGCCATCGAAGCCGTCAACAACCTTCAGATTGACGTCTATCTGAACAAGCTCCTTAAGGAAGCGCTGAAGAACAATGATACCCTTAACCAGATCACCGTCTGGGGCCTGGCCTTTAAGCCCCTCACCGATGACACCAGGTCATCGCCTGCCCTGCGCCTTGTTAAGCGCCTTGTTGATATGGGATGCCGGGTCAGAACCTTTGATCCAGCAGCCTGGGCTACTATAGCGGGTGTTACCCCCTGCAGCAAGCAGTACAGATCCCTTGAGGGGTCACAAGCTCTGGTTGTAGCTACAGAATGGAATGACTTTGTTGAGGCCAACTGGTCAAAGGTGTTCAAAAAGATGGCTGGGCGGATTGTCCTCGATGCCCGCAATTGTCTTGATCCAGCGCAGGTGCAGAGGGCAGGACTGAAGTACCTGGCGGTGGGCCGTCCATGAAAACACTGGTGACAGGGGCGGGGGGCTTCATCGGCTCCCACCTCTGCGAGGCCCTGCTCAAAGGAACTGAAGGGGCAGGTGAGGGCCGGGCCCTCGAGGTCTGGGGGATCGATGCACCCATCAATCCGGATCTGTGGTGGCTTAAAGAGCGGAATCTCGCGGGTCTGATTCAGCACCCCATGTTTCATTTTCGTAAGAAAGACATATGCTGCACTGACTGGGAAGACCTGCTTGAAGGGGTCGACACCGTCTTTCACCTGGCGGCAATTCCCGGGGTTCGGTCCAGCTGGGGAGCGGGCTTCCGCGACTACGTCAACAACAACATTCTCGCAACCCAACATCTGCTGGAGGCCTGCAAGAACCATATCCTCCGCGGGCAATCAACGTTACTTGTGTTCGCCTCCAGTTCGTCAGTATACGGTGAGAAGCCTGGTCGAGTTGAGGAGGGGCTGCCCCTAACCCCTCTATCTCCCTACGGCATCACCAAGCTTACCTGCGAACACCTCTGTCAGGTCTACAACAGGCGCTATGGCATCCCCGTCATTATTCTAAGATACTTCACAGTCTACGGCCCCAGGCAGCGGCCAGACATGGCCTTTCACCGATTCATAAAAGCAATGCTTCGTGAAAGACCCATTACAGTCTATGGCGACGGTCATCAGACAAGGGACTTCACCTATGTAAGTGACTGCGTGGAGGCAACCGCCGCCTGCATCAACACCCAGGGGGCAGTAGGAAGGGCGATTAACATCGGCGGTCGCGAAAGGGCGTCGGTTCTCGATGTCATCGCTCTCCTGGAAAAATCGCTCCAGCGCGAAGCGAGGCTGGAGTTTTCAGCAGAGCGCGGTGATGAACCTAAACACACCTGGGCGGACACCTCTCGGGCCGAGGAGCTCCTGGGATATAGGCCCAAGGTCTCACTGCAGGAGGGCCTCAGCAAAGAACTTGACTACCTGCGGGGGCTCGACCGCGACGTCGTTAACAATAAAGTCAACGGCAGTTGACGCGGCTGCCCCATCCAACCGTGCTTGAACTCGAAGGAGGACTGTCCGTATGAAGCTGGCCCTAATCTCGTCTGAAATGCTGCCCTGTCCTGCAATTAGAGGTGGGGCAATTCAGGCCCATATTGATGGGGTAACCCCGTACCTGGCCAAGAACCATGAAGTAACTGTTTTCTCAGTCGCCGACCCCGAACTGCCTGATACTGAGACCCGTGATGGTATCCGCTATCTCCGGCTTCCTGGCGAAGGGTACGCGAAAAGCGTTGCCACTGAGCTGGGTAATCACAGTTTTGATCTAATTCATGTCTTTAACCGTCCCCAGAACGTACCCCTCTACAAGGCGTCCGCTCCCGACAACACCATGGTAATGAGCCTGCACAATGAGATGATGTCTGCAAAGAAGATTGACAGAGGGCGGGCCATTGACACCCTTGACCTGGTGGCCAGGATCATTACGGTTAGTGACTACATCGGAAAGACAGTTACGCAACGGTTCCCCCAGTCGGAGAACAAGGTGGTGACTGTTTACTCTGGCGTAGACACCGACACCTTTGTCCCCTTCTGGTCTCTACCTGCCCGACCCATTCGCCAGCAGATGAGAGAGGCTTACGGCATACAGGGAAAGCAGGTCATACTCTTTGCCGGGCGACTGTCAACTGTGAAGGGACCCGATGTCCTCATAGAGGCCATGAAGGGCGTTGTTGAAAAACACAGCAACGCGGTCCTGGTTATCTGCGGGGGTAGGTGGTTTAGCGACAATAGCATTAACAAGTACGTGCGCCGCCTCTATCAGCTTGCGGCCCCCCTAAGAAAGCACGTGTTATTCACGAAGTTCATCCCCCTTTCGGAGATGCCCCATCACTACGCCATGAGTGACATCTTTGTCTGCAGCTCCCAGTGGCAGGAGCCGCTAGCCCGGGTGCACTACGAGGCGATGGCCGCCGGCCTGCCCATCATCACAACAAGTGCCGGGGGAAACCCTGAGGTCATCAATGATGGTTACAACGGTCTGGTAATCCAAAACTACAGGGATAATCCCCCCGCCTTTACCAGGGCTATTAACCTGCTCCTCTCCAACAAGGGAAAGGCGTGGCAGATGGCCTTCAACGGCCGCCAACTGGCAGAAGAGAGATTCAGGTTCGAGCACGCCGCCAACAGGCTTGAGAGAGTATATCTTGAAGCGATGGGAGATGAGAGCAATGACTGAGGAGACCATCGCTCTGGCCAAAAGACTCCTTGACAACTGGTGTCTCCAGTACCATCAGGTCGAAATAGTGCAGGCTCAAGGCAGATCCACCGTATGGAAGGTTCTTACTTCTGACGGGCCCAAGTGCTTGAAAAAACCGAAACGCCCTCTCAAAAAGGTGATCTTCTCCATCTACGCCCAGGACTACCTGGCCAAAAAGGGGGCTCTTGTCCCAGGGATCGATATCACCAGGGACGGCAACCTCTTCATTGACGAGGGTTCCTTCCCGTATGTGCTTTCTGACTGGATTGAGGGCCAACACCTCGACGAGGAAAAGAAAGAAGACTACGACAAGCTGATCCAGGCGCTAGCCACCTTCCATCGGGATTCCATCGGCTATCAACCGCCGCCAGGGATTGTCCCCGCTTCAAAACTGGGACGCTGGCCAGCCCATTACACAAAGCGGTGCCGGCAGATGACAGCATGGAAGCTCCTGGCTGCGGATGAGCCAGAGAATCCCTTCTCCCGCCTCTACCTGAAGGATATAGATTACTTTATTGAGATTGGCCAATACGCCTGGAAAGAACTAGAGGCCTCTTGCTATCAGCAGTGGGCTGCCCAGATGCAGGCCCAACCCGGTCTCTGCCACCAGGACTACGGCACCGGGAACACCGTCCTGTCAGATAATGAGGTCTGGGTCATTGACCTGGACACCGCCACCTTTGATCTCCCTGTCCGGGACCTGAGGGGATTATTGTCGTCACCGATGGAGTCGGCTGGGGGATGGTCCGATGACATCTTCGAGGCAGCTATGCGCAGTTACAGCGCCATCAACCCCCTGAGTCAGGCACAACAACGGGTTTTGTTGATCGATATGCTATTCCCCCACGAGTTACATGAACTGGCGAGGGACCGCTATGCTAGGAAGATACCTGTACACCAGGATGAACTTGCGCTAGTGATGGGCTTTGAGCGCGGTAAGCACCAGCAGCTCAAAGGCATACTGGAGAGCTAGTGGGCTTCTGCCAGTGAGGAGGTAGGTGTTAACATGCGCGTAGCGATAATAGCCACCGAAAAGCTTCCGGTACCACCTGTCCGGGGCGGGGCCATTCAGATTTTCGTGGACGCTGTGGCTCGGAGACTTGGGAAGGATAATGACATCTCCGTATGTTCCGTCAGTGACCCCGCCCTGATGTCTGGCGGTGAGGATAGCCTGGGGGTTCACTACCACTATTTTGACAACACCGACTATCTCTCTGAGCTGACGGATCACGTGGCCAAGGCTGGTTATGATATCATCCATGTCTGCAATCGCCCAGCATGGGTCGAACCCCTGGCGGCAGCAGCCCCCGAAAGCAGGTTTGTCCTGAGCGTTCATAATGAGATGTTCGCACCTGGAAAAATCAGCGAAGGGATAGGGCGTCGGTGCATAGATCGGGTGGCGCGGATTACCACCGTCAGCAACTACATTGGCGAGACCATTGTCTCGCGTTTCCCCGCTGCCAAAGCCAAAGTCATGACCCTCTATTCCGGCGTTGACCTTGCCGCCTATCACCCGCCCTGGACTCCCAGGGGGCAGAGCCTGCGCGCGGAACTCCGCGAGGATCTGAACCTTATTGGGAAGAAGGTCATTCTCTCTATCGGCAGGTTGAGTAAGGTCAAGGGCGCGCATCTACTGCTGCAGGCCCTGCCAACGGTTCTCGAAAAGCACCCCGATGCAGTCCTGGTATTCGTCGGTTCCAAGTGGTTTGGCGACAACACCGTCAGTAACTATGTTAAGCACCTCTATCAACTGGCGGCTGTCTTTAAAGACAATATTCTCTTTACCGGCTTTGTTCCACCTAACAACATCCAAGGGCTCTTCGCCATGGCCGACATCTTCGTGTGTAGTTCTCAATGGCAGGAGCCTTTGGCCCGCGTGCACTTCGAGGCAATGGCCGCCGGCCTGCCAATTATCACCACGAACCGGGGCGGGAACCCAGAGGTGATCCAACCTGGAGGGAACGGTGTAGTCATTGACAAGTACGATGACCCGGCCGAGTTTGCCAGGCAGATCAATGTGCTGCTTGACAGGGCCAATGACCGTGAGAGATTAGGGCGTAAGGGGCGTGAACTGGCAGAAGCGCGCTTTGGTTGGCAGCAGGTGGCCGCCAAGCTTGAGAGGGTTTACGCCGAAACCTGCGCCCTGGAGCAGAATCATCGAGAGGGTGATCAGTGATGCCACAGGGATCTGTTGTCAGGGCGGTTCTCGACTGCTACCCCCTGAAAGTATCAGATGTCTCCCTGGTTCAACGCCGGACCCGCAGGACCTTCTGGGCTGTCGCCACCGACCAGGGGGAGATGATTCTCAGGCAAACCCGGGTGGACTCCCCCCGGATGCTGTTTATCGTCGCTGCCCATCTTTACCTTGAGAAGCGCGGCCTGGCCATCTCGCGTCTCCAACCTACTAAGGAAGGCGGGGCCTGCGTGTCGGTGGCTCCCGACAGTTATGTGCTCTTTGAGAGAATGAAGGGACAGCCCCTTAACTACTTTGACAGGGAGCACCTCAAACAAGCAATGCAGTTCATGGCAGGGTTTCACGTCGCATCAGAAGGATACAGTGCCCCCAGCGAGAGCAAGAGCAGGCGGCGGGTAGGGAAATGGCATAGGCTCTACACATGGCGTATTCAGGAACTGGAGGGATACAGGCTGCTAGCGGCAAGCCATCCTGACGACCCCTTCTCTGCCACCTTCAATGAACATGCCGATTTCATGATTGAGAGTGCCAAGAGAGCACTCACAGCCATTGAGGGTCCAGAGTACGAAAACTGGACCAATGAGTGCGCGGAACGAGGGACCTTTTGCCAGCAGGACTTCACCCTGGCCCGCCTGGTCTCACGGGGCGATTCAGCTTCAATGCGAGAGCTGAGGTCCATCACCAAAGACCTACCTGCCCGGGATATGCGCATTTTCATTAACAAGATCATGACAAAACTGTCGGTCTGGGACAGCAACCTGGCCGCCGATCTGCTCCATTGGTACCAAGAGGGTAATGCTCTCGATGAACCCAAATGGCGGGTACTCTGGGCAGACCTGCAGTTCCCCCACCTCTTCTACTCTACGGTTCACAAGTACTATCTGAACCTGAGGCCTATATGGTCTTTAGAAAAGCATCTTCAGGCACTGAAGAATGTAATATCCGTCGAGGAAACAAAGACTGATTTTGTCAATCACTTTGACGAGACCTATGCCTACATCAACGGCGCTCTGCCAGTGGATGCGGGCACCTTCAAAGACGTGCAGCAACCACAGGTTACGATTACAGTGATTGAACCCGGGAAACCTGAGGCTCTGGGTGTAGTAGAGACCAAACCGGAAACGGAAGAAGTGGAGCACATAGGCCAGGATGGCGGTGATCGAATAGATCCAATAGACCTCACAGAATTTCGATTTGAGACACCGGCACCGGAAAAGGGGCCAGTTGGGACCGGAAGAAAGAGGCCTTCATCCCAAAAGAGGGGTCGGCGACAGAAAGGGAGACTTAGAGGTCGCCGCAGAGGGTGATGAAGGGCGGTGGGGGATTAATTGCTAAACAACATGCTGCTGTAATCTGGTATGATAGAAAGTGACACAACGAACGAAGAGGCTGGTCCAGGGGAGGGATCCAAGATGTCAGTACTAGGCAGGCTGGTCATGTCAGGCGATGTATCTCTATTCTACTGGCTCAATCAGGGGTTGCAATCCGTCTCCATGAGTATAGTAATGAGAGCCATTACCCATCTTGGGTCAACCTCACTTTCAGTTGTTCTTCCAGCTGCCATGATGATGTCACCGGGGCGTAGTCTCGCCCGGTCTGGCCAGGAGCTGGCTCTGACCCTCATAATCAGCCAGGTCCTTGTTCACGCGATTAAAAGGGTCGTGAAGAGGCCAAGGCCTTTTCTGACCCTCAAATACGTGATTACCATCAAGCCACCGCTGTGTCCTTCCTTTCCATCGGGACACACAGCTGCCGCCTTTTCTCTAGCCTTCGTTCTGGCGACCCTTTTGTCTGGGTGGGCAACAGTGTTTATGGTTGGCGCGGGCCTGGTAGGTATATCCCGGGTCTACCTGGGTTTTCACTACCCCTCTGATGTCCTCTTCGGGGTCCTTATTGCCTACCTATCATTCGCCCTTGCCACCCTTTCCCTGGCGACCCTTGTCATATAGAGGGCCTGTTCTTCGCTTCGCAGCATTTGACGGGGTTAAGCGAATCTTATCCGTACCACCGATGATGGCCATTGATCGTGTCGTCTCAGACGTGATTGCTGGGTAAAGTATGGTTTACAACGATGCGCTGTATTGCCTGCTCAACCTGGGTTCTGGCATCATGTAGCTGTAGTTGCAGTACCCAATAGCTCTTTAACGGGGGATCAATCTTGAGACACGCCCTCCAGCGCCCATTTCAGCCCGAGACAATCTATCTTACCTACTGCGGAGCAACGTCACTCCTCTTCAGCCTGGTCTTCACCGTCAGCGGACTCTATCTTATCAGTATGGTGAACCTGGATCCCCTTCAGCTTGTCCTCGTTGGCACGGTTCTGGAGGTGTCGGTATTTTTCTTCGAGGTACCAACAGGTCTGGTGGCTGACTTGTACAGCCGGAAGTTGTCGGTGATTATCGGGCTCTGCCTGGTTGGGGCCGGGTTTGCCCTTCAAGGCAGTGTCGCCACCTTCGTGGCGGCCCTGGCGGCCCAGGTCCTCTGGGGACTCGGTTACACCTTTACCAGCGGCGCCGACCAGGCCTGGATTGCTGACGAGATCGGTGAGGATGGTGACCTTGAGACCGTCTTCCTCAAGGCCTCGCAGGTAAGGCAGCTGACGGCCTTTTTCGGAATTCTGGCCGCGGTTGCCCTGGGGAGTATTGGGCTCCGGTTGCCAATTATCCTTAGCGGGGGGCTCTTTGTTGTCCTGGCACTAATTCTAGCACGGTTTATGTCGGAGACCCGCTTCAAGCCCGCCCATGTCGCCGGGGTCAGTCCCTTCAGGAGCTCCATGCGGCAGTTCGTCAATGGCCTGCAGTCCATCAGACAACGCTCAATCCTGATGATACTTGTAGCCATAGGGTTTATCTACGGGCTCTACAGTGAGGGTCTTGATCGGCTCTGGGAACCCCATCTGCTCCAGGACATTACCCTGCCCACTGCCGGCAACCTTGAACCAGTGGCCTGGTTCGGCATCATCAACGCCGGCGGGATGATACTGGGCATCTTTGCTGTGGAGTTCCTGAAGAGGCGTACACGAGAAACGGGTCGGGTCCAGAAGACCTGGGTCCTCCTGGGCATAAACCTGGTCCTGGTTGTTAGTGTCTTCACCTTTGCCCTGGTAGGGCAGTTCGCTTTAGCCCTCTCGGCCTACTGGCTCAGTTCCGTTTCGCGAAAGTCGATCCATCCCCTCTACAGCGCTTGGGCAAACCAGAACATTGACTCCGCCGTCCGGGCCACAGTCCTCTCTACCATGGGTCAGATCAGCGCCCTTGGTCAAATCGTCGGAGGCCCCTTTGTGGGGCTTATCGCCCGACAGATATCCATATCAGCGGCCCTGGTGGTGTCGGGCCTGATGCTAACCCCTGTCCTGGCCCTCCTGGCCTACGCTGGCCCGGCCGAGGCCCGGAACACGACCTCGACCAGAGAGGCACCCTTAGCCCCCTAGGAACTCATCCTCTAGCAGGCTCATCATGATGAAGTCATGGTAGGAGTGATTATAGAAGTATCCGTCTCGCTGAACACCCTCCTGTTTAAATCCAACACTCTCATAGAAGCTGATGGCCCTCTTGTTAAAGCCAACAACCCCGACGGCAACGCGATGAAAATTAAGATAGCCGAAGGCATAATCCAGGAGCAGCCCGATTGCCTCTGTTCCATAGCCCTTGCCCTGGGCATCCCTTTCACCGATGATCAGCGTCAGGTCTGTAGTGCGCCAGAAGTGGTGCATCCTCAGGAGGCCGGCCTCGCCAATCACCCGGTCACCCTCCTTCACTACAACGACAAACCAGACCCTGGATGAGTCCTTAGTGAGACGCTCAAACCATTCTTCATTGCGGGCGGTGGTGGTTGGCAGTACCTCGCCAATCTGTGCCCTGGTTTCAGGGTCGTTAACCCAACTCTGCACCTGAACCAGGTCACACCGGTCAAAGGGTCGCAGGTAGAGCCGTTCCCCCTCAAGAAAAGCATTTACACCTGATCTCGACTGCTGCTGATTCTCTCCCATCTAACACCGACTCCTTGATCTCTAACTTGTCCTGCATTGATATCTCGCGCTAACACTCACTCTATATTCTTCTCCAACCGATTTACTCCTTGCGGTAGGGAAACAATTCCTTAGACTGTGCGTATTGGAAGTTAAGAGTGGCCACTACTGAAACAACTCATCAGGCGGACAACAAAAGAAAGAGGTGTTGCTCGTGAATACTGCAGCAATTGCACCACTAGTCAGGACACTCAACAGGAAGTCCCTTGGAATCAGCCTTCGGGCGAGCTGGAACTACATCGTGGTTCTGGCGGTGGCGGCAGTTTGCTTCACCGCCATGTATCGTCTGTCAGGGATGGCCATGGCAGCCGCCGGTTTCTGGACCGCAGCCCTCTGCGGTAGTACCTACGCGCTTCTCCGCGCTGCTCAGCACCGGCGCTTCGCCAATGTACTGAGGGTCACTGGTGACAGGCTCGATGGCGGCAAAGTCATCAACAGCGAACAGGCCCGTAAGGTAGTCCGTGAGAGGCTACGCCAGCGGGAACAGGCCATGCATGAGCTGGCCAAGGAGACTACCTATGGTTCAGCCCTCCACGGCAGTTACCAGGGGCGAGAATACACCGTCCACAACACCCGGCAGAACTTCTTCTCAGGCTGGCTCACTATTCGAGTAGAAGTGGCGTCCTACCTCAAGAAAGCCCTCGAAGAAACGCTGACGATTACACGCTGGGACAATAACACAGAGGCCGGGGGCCTTCTCCTGAAAACCGGAGATGCCAGCTTCGACCGGGAATTCCGAGTGTACAGTTACGCTGATGAGGCTGCTGTTAGGGGGCTCTTAAACGAAAGAGCTCGCGGGGTCATCGGTAGGCTTGCGCTAGGCCCCGGCATCAACTCGGTGACCATCAGGGACCGCAAAGTAGCACTGGAACTAACATCGGATCCTGCAGATGCTGTAGAACTAACCAAACAAATCAAGACCATCATCGATCTCTCTGAAGCTATCGACGGGTAGTAGACACTGCAGAGGAAGGCATCGCGGTCTCTGAATCTAAAGGGGGCCCCATTCACTGGGGCCCCCTTCCTGTGCATATACCGCTCATCACTGAAACCCTCAAATGACAACATTGACACATACCTGTTCTCTAATAGTATACTGGGTGCGGAGGTCAATATACCCCATAGGGTATTTCAAGCAGTGAGAGGAGTGGCTATCAAGTGCCAGCGGTTGTTATTCGAGAGATGTGCCGGGGCTGTGGCAACTGTGAACGACGCTGCCCAGAGCAAGCCATCATAGCCTTGTCTGGAACAGCCCTTGTAGATGCAAGTAGGTGTACGGAGTGCGAAACCTGCCTTGAGGTCTGCATGCAGGGGGCAATCACCATGTCACCGCGCCAGAGCAGCACCGCTTAGCAGTCTCTAATCGCCCGCTCAGTTACGACCCTACAGCCCCAACTCGCCCCGGGGATATACGGCGATAGTGCCATTATTCAAGCCAAACCAGATTGTCTGGTCATACACCACGGCCCTCTTTGACCCGATATCAGGTTGCTCCAGGGGTTCCTGATTCCACTTACCTATTGGCCAGGCCTTGAGACCTTGTGACCCGTTAAGTGTCATGACATGACTTTCCGTACAGGCAAGGCCCATCATCCCCCTGCTGTAGATCCTCCGCAGACTGTGGGCCAACTCCCCGCTATCCTTGCTCCATATCGCCAGGGTCTTGTCGGTGGCTATGGAGTAGAGGAACCTCTCATCCTGGGCTAGGGCCTGGATGTTGGCCCTGTGGCCCCGTAGAACGCGGGCTGGTTGCCAGGATCTCTTGCTCCAGGCCGTTATTGTCTGATCAACAGACGCTGTATAGAGATAGTCGCTGTCGGTTGCCATGTCCCAGATCCCATTTTCGCTCTGCTGTAGAATCCTCTCAGTCTGTAGCGTCTTCCTATCAATCACAAATACTTTGCCGTCCCTGGCGGAAATGAAGACCCGCTGTTCGTCAAGGATAACCTCTTGCAGGTCCGCCTTGGCTTCCAGAGCCGTCTCATGAAGCTTTGACCAGGAGCCCCGCTCCCATACAGAAAAGAACCTGTTCTTCAAACCGTGGGCTGTAATGATATACAGGTTGCCACCGTCCGAGACACCTTTGCAGCCACAGGGAAAATCCTCTATTACGTGCTCACACTGAAGGTTCTCATTGTCCCAAATACGCAAGGTCTTGTCCTTTGAGCCAGAATAGACATAGCGAGCATCCCCTGAGAGGCCAACTATTCCGTTGCTGTGGCCCTTAAGCAGTTTGGACACTGTTACCACCTCTCCCTATTGCTGCAATGGTAGACCAAGGCTCACCTGCTTGTCAATACCAGTGGGTTATTGATGGGTATGGGGGTGGGTACCTGAGCAAGGTCGCACAGCAGGGGGAGAAGAGACCTTAGGAGAATTTGCCTTTCAAAACGTGGCGGGCCTCTTCCAAGGTAATGGGGGGCTGCTCCAGATAGCCATCAAACAGCCTGGTAACAGTGGGGCGAGTCAACCCCATCTGTCTTTCCATCAGATCCCTATCCAGGAGCACCCTTTTATCGCATCAGCTATTATGCGGCCCGCTGCAATGATGATGACCCTATCAGCCCATTCAGCCACGAAATCAATATTGTGAGAAGCCACAATAATTGTCTTCCCGGTAATACTGAGCTGATCCAGGGTGGAAACCAGGTCTCTCTGGCCAGCGGGATCCAAATGGGCCAGGGGTTCATCGAGAACAAGTATCTCTGTACCCATTGCCAGAACCCCGGCCAGGGCCACTCGCTTCTTCTGACCAAAGCTGAGGTTCTGAGGGTTCTTCTCCGAAAGCCCTGCCAAGCCCACAGTGGCCAGGGCGTCTTCTACCCTTGCTGCAACCTCATCCCTACCAAGGTCCAGATTGAGGGGGCCGAAGGCAACATCCTCCCTTACAGTGAGGGAGAATACCTGGTCATCCCAATGAGATGGCCGGAGGTTCCACCCACCACTGGAAAATTGATCATCTGCGCCGCAAAGATAAAAGCTGCCGCCAATCCCAGGGCCGGCACCCTGCGTTCATCGAAGGTGCTACGCACCTTCTTCACCGCGTAGTATAGACCGCCAGCGCTCACCACATTGGCGCTGGCCCAGACCTTTGGATCCAGGAAACCGTCGGGAATATGCAAACTCGTCACTCCCTTCCACCGTTTATAGCGTAACACGATTGTACGCCCTTGTGCTACCCCGTTCTTTGACGTACCATTATGCGAATCCTGCCGGTAGTGCCAGATGAAGTGTTCCTGAATAAAAAACGACTGCCTCTATGAGGCAGTCTTATATCAGTTCCACACTTGGACTCTGTATTTCGCGATGACTATAGGAGGTGGAGGTTAATCAGTACTTTTTGAGTCTTCCGCAGACCCGTCGTCCTCAATGTCCTCTCTGAGCTTCTTTGTAGCCGACTTAAACTGCTGCAGGGTCTCACCCAGCGCCTTGCCCATTTCAGGCAGTTTCTTGGGGCCAAAGATAATCAGCGCAATGGCCAAGATCAACAAAAGTTCCCACATTCCTATCCTTCCAAACGCCACAGGAATCCCTCCTTTGCCCTATCAATTCTTCTCCAAGCCCTGGCTACCCTGCTTCCCTTTAATTGCCAGTTTCTCGCAGCCAACGCCAAAAGTCCTCCTCGTTGGCGACTCCATCCTGAAGGACTGCCTCGTACACCTGGATACTGTAGAAGCCGTTACCATAGCCAGGATCCCTAACGAGGTCCGTCTTAAGGCGCAGTATTGTCTCTCGCCTCTCGTCATCGAGACTCGCCTTAATGCGGGCAATGTACCTACGCCTGTCAGCAATGTACTCAGCATCGGCAAACCATATGTCAGCGTTCCAGACCCTACTATCGATGACACGGGTCTCGAACCCCAGAAAGAACCCCTGGGGACAGCCGGTTGTCTCTTCCCTTGAATCCTTAAACTCAGTCCAGATCGGCCTGAAGATGGGACATATGCGGCCAACCAGGTGGTAGATGCTGTCCATGCTGACCCCGGCCATATCTACGTAGAGGTCGAGATCCCGCCACACCATCAGGTCCAAGGCGTAGCTGCCTGAAATGGTAACCTCCCCATACTCCCCTACAATCTCATGCAGTCCATATTGGTAAAGGAGGCTGTCAGCCTCTTTCTTGAGCGCCCGGTTGGTGTCAGCCAGACCCATGGTTCAAATCCCTCCCGACTACCACTATCCTACCCCTGAAGTTGATATCTGTCCATCCCCGGATAAAGTTTGCTTCTAAGGGTTGACGCTACCGCTCCTATCGCCTACAATCCTCTCAGGTTGAGCATCTCCAAACAGGCTGTTCATACAGGTCGGGGGGAGTAAGAGTGACTCTAGATCAACTCAGACAGTTGGCATCCGAGAAGGTCAAGCCCCGCAGGCTATCAGAGGACTGCTCGGTGGCTTCAGTGGCAAGCGCGTTGTTGACCGACAAGGGCAATGTCTATGTCGGTGTCTGCATAGATACCGCCTGCAGCATGGGCTTCTGTGCGGAGCACGCCGCCATCGCCCAGATGATCGCAAATGAGGAGTCCAGAATCACCAGGATTGTGGCCGTTGGAGTCGGGAACGAGGTATATCCACCCTGCGGTCGCTGCAAAGAATTCATGTATCAAATTAACTACGACAATCTTGATGCCGAAGTACTGGTGGCTAATGACACAGTGGTCAAGCTAGAGGACCTACTTCCGCATCGTTTTAGCTAATTGGGCCGCCACTCTCTCCCTTGTGAGGTGGATTGGATGAAAATTCTTACGTATAACATTTGGAACACCGATCGAGATTTCCAGGCACGGCTGGAGCTCCTGGCAGCAGCGCTGAGAGCGGCCGGAGCCGACATTGTAGCGCTCCAGGAGGTAAGGGACGAAGCCGTTGTTGATTATCTCCAGAAGAGGTGCGGCTTCAGGCACAGCCTCTGGAAGCAGTTCCACGACTACCAGGAAGGGTTAGCCCTTCTCAGTGAGCACCCGATTACTGCCGCTCGGGCAAACTGGGAAGAGGTAGCCCAGGTGTCCAACTCCTATGTCCTGCGCACTCTGGTTGACTGTGATGGCAGGGAGATTGGCGTCACCAACCTCCATCTGGACTATAAAAGTGCCCTGAATAGGGAGACAGCCATCGTCTCGGCGGTGAAGATGGTAGAGGAATACCCGCATAGCCACTATGAGTTCATGGCGGGCGACTTTAACTCCTATCCAACATCCAGTGTCCACCGCTACCTTACAGGACAGCAGTCTCTAGCCAATCACGCCACCCACTGGCTGGACCTTGCTGAAAGCTATGCTGTCCAGAGCGGGGGCAGCGCCCCTGCAACCCTGGACTTCTTCAACAACCCCAGGTGGGACAATGAAGAAAACCACCTCTGGGCACCAGCCAGGTTTGACTGGGTGATGCTGCAATATCCCTACCCAGAAGACAGCCTCCGACTCAATAGCGTAGACATTGTTGGAACCAAGCGAGAAGGGAATATCACCCCCAGTGACCACTACGGAGTGCTCTGCAATCTAGACCTGTAGCATCCGTGGAAAGGTGGCTCTTTAGTGTCTACAACCGATGATTATATTCAAAAGTATCTACGGCGGCTGATGTGGTTTGCGGTTGCCCTCCTGGTTGCCATTGGCGCGGTAAACCTTGTCCGCTCCCACCTATTGGGAGAGGCTAACAGATACCAACCAGCATCTCCCCTTGCGCCCGATGAATGGGCCCAGTCCTACGGTTATACCGCCGATGACCTGCACCCCTTTGCCTTCAACCCTGATGGCAATGGGAGGTCAGTCTTTCAAGCAGCCCTGGCTGGTAGTCCAGTGGGGCTCTTCTTTGACAGCGGCAACGGCCATGGGCTGACCGTGCTTCAGCGAATAGCCGAGCGACATCGATGGCCTGTGGCGGACCAAGTTGAGAGCTACGATGCCGGGGGGAACCTGATCGCAACCCGGGATGTTGTCGTTATCCCTGATGTAGAATTGATAGGCCTTGAGCTTCACGAGCAGCGAGCCCTCTCTGTCAGTAAGGACTCTTTTGGTTCCTTTGGATGGTCTCTGCTTGGCGCTGGCCGCCTGACCCTGGACTATGAGCACCAGATGGCTGGCTTTAGCAAGGCAGGACCCGCTGTCAACTGGCCTCCTACCCCCACGTCAACGCAAGGACTATGGCACTATCTCACCCCAACGGGCGCCATGGAGGGGACTGTAATCATTCCCGTAACTGTGGGCGGAAGGGAAGTGCTGGCCCATGTTGATACTGGGGCCAGCGTCAGTGTAATCGACCCTGAACTAGCCAGCGAGCTATCACTGAGAAAGAACCTGCTGGGCCGGACCAACCTTGAGGGGCTTGTGATAGGACCCTTTACCGTGGATCTGCCCAGTGTTTCCGTACATTCCTCAAGAGGAGTTGGGCGTGGCCTTGATAGACCAGTGCTGATGACCCTTGGCGCGGATTTCCTCAGTAGGTTCCTGGTCACCTTTGACTTCAGGAACCAACTCTTCATCCTCGAGAGGTAGCCGCGAGTATCTCTTAGAGATGCTCTTTGAGAAACCCGATGGCCCTCTCTACAGCCTGCTGGGAGTGTTCCTCGAACATGTCCATGTCAAACACGTGACCCGCGCCCCGCACTGTCATGAGTTCATGGTGAACCCCGGCCTTCTCGAGGTTCTCCGCCATCAGAAGAGACTGGTCATAGGGAACATCGGTGTCATCAGTTCCGTGGATAAGAAGGGTCGGCGGGAAGTCGCCGTCAACCCTGTGGGCGGGGCAGTAAGGCATCAGGCGATCCCTGTCTCTCGACGGGTTGAGGCCCGCTACCATGTCTGTCCAGATGCCCTTCTGCCGGCAGTACAGGTAGTACTGAAAGCGATCTCGCGCTCCCTCCGAAAGGGGCTTAGTGCCGACCACGGCCAGGGCCTCTTCCTGACTGACCGCCGGCATGGTGCAGTAGAAGTCGCTGGGCTGCGAGTACCACTCCCCTGTTATGTCACCATAGCCGTAGAAGGCAACGATGACCTTGGGCCTGGTCTCACTGTAGGTGCCCATTAGAAGAGCAAGGTAACCCCCGGCCGAATGGCCCACAACACCTACGCGCCTTGAGGAAATACCGTGGGTAGCGCTTAGGTCGTTCCTGATCCACAACAGGGCGTCTCTCACGTCTTCCACTATTTCTGTCAGCTTCGTCTCCGGGGCCAACCGGTAGTCGATGCTGACAACGGAGAAGCCCGCCTCAAGGTACATGCCAAGCTGCTCCGGGTTGATACTCTTCCTGGTACCCCAGATCAGCGCCCCGCCGTGGAGGTGGATGACAACAGGCGAGTCTGGTTGGCCACTGAGATAGACGTCCAGGAAGATCTGGCCGCTTGGTGTAGTCTTGTAAGGGTAGGTTATGGCTTTAATCCCTCTCATGTAGTTTCACTCCCGTATACAGTTCTAGATGGAGTTTCAGTGGTGTCTGCCTGTTCTGTTTTCTTGTTGGACCGACCTTATCCTTCCCGCCCACGAGATAGAGCCCGCGCATTAGACACGCGCGGGCTCATAGTTCCTTCCCGTTAGCCAGTTGCTCTTGAAGCTTCCCCTACTTTCCTCCTAGATCCGTGACCTCAAAGTTGAACCACATAGCAGCATCATCGCTGGATTCAATGGACGATGCCTTGGGCTCAATCTGGGTCTGGGCCACCATCATCTGGAACTCACCGAAATCGGCAACCTTCCACTCAAAGACCACCGGGAAGGGCCACAGAAACGAGCTACTGTCCTCGAATCTCAGGGTATATACTGGTACTGTAAAATCTCCTATTGTAGCCTCCGAAACGTCAAGCTGTTCCAGGGAACTGGGGTCCGTGGATTGAAGGCCAAACTCAAGTATACCCTCAACAAAGAGTCCAATGCCCTCGTTGAGATAGGGCTTAAACACCAATCTGCGTGAATCCAAAAGATCGCTGTACATGGCGGCCCAGTTATGGCCCTCACTCCCATTGTGGATTCCGCGAAGCGGATTGCTCATATCGGCTGCCTCAACCCAGAACTCAAACTTGTCGATGCTATCCACAGGATAGCTGTTCTCGTTGTGCGACTCAATGTCGAAGACAGCGTATACTGTTTCTTTGTCGTCGATTTTTTCGGCATCCTGCAAGGTGATTGTAGCAGAGCAGGTCCTGCCGTTGCCATCCACCCAGTTCATACTGAGGGAACTGAAGTAAGGGCCAATGTCATCCAGGCTCCTGGGAACCAGCGTTTCCTTGATGTACGGCACCGATGAACCTGTCTGCTCCTGGCTGCTCCCTGACTCTGCTGATGTTTCGGTTGCTGTTTCAGTAGTGGTCTCGGTTGAGGTTTCGCCACTATCGGCCACCAGGTCCTCTTCGCCTCCACTGCAACCAAAGGTAAGCGTCAACATCATAACCATCAGGACAGTAATTAACAAGACCTTCCATCGTCTCACTACAAACACCCCTTCTGTAAGATTTGTGTTACATTGACGCCAACATATTACTGGCAGACTGAGCCGTCAATGTTAAAGGGCGAAGGCAGCAGTAACTGAAACACAGTTCGCAATAGGAGTAACGTTGAGGCCCAAGATTTGGATGGCAGGGGTAGGGAGGGGCTAGCTGCATGTGTGAGTGTTGGCCCGACACCACACAACTGTTTCGCAACAGCTATCCTGCATGGTAGTATACAGAATAGGGGCCTCCCCCAGTTGTCAAAGGTCGGACGAGCCGCCCCTTCTGTAGACCACCTGATTCAAGCTACTTCGGAAAGGACTGAATCCCATGGACATAGCCGACAACGTTCTAAAATACCACCTCCGCGAGGTATACTGGATCGCTGGGTCGGCCTGTGCCGGCAAAACCACCATGGCTAGGGCACTGACTGAGAAGCACGGTCTCTCATTCTACAGCACGGATGAGTTGTACACAGAACACAGAGGGATTGCTGACCCCCAGGAGCAACCAGCCATGTGCAGTCCTGTGGAGAGTTGGGAATCGTTTTTTAATCGGCCCAAGAGTGAGTACCTGAAGGCGCTGGGCGACGCCTCCCAGGAGCAGATGAGCATAATCGTCATTGATCTCGTCAGGCTTGCAGGTGACGGTCCCCTTGTGGTCGAGGGCTGGTTCCCCCCGGACCTCCTCAGGAGAGTAGCTGATCTCGATCGGGTGATATTCCTCTGCGCCGATCCAGGGTTGGTCCGACGCCAGTACTTCAATCGAGAGGACAAAGCCGACATCCTGCAGGTGATCAAGGGCTTGGAGAATCCAGAAGCAACACTGCAGCACGTTCTCGATGTGGTCGCTGCAGGGGTGGCGAGAGAACTGGAAGAGGTTAAAGCAAGCGGCATGCCCTACATCCTTCGAACCCGCGATAGCACGATTGAGAAGACACTGGACATGATCGAAAGGCAATTCGGGCTTCTTGATTAAATCAACCCAGAAACCTCACTCAGCGCCCAACAATGTAACAAAGGGTAACTCCTGGTGAGTTGCCTTATACAACCACTCGTCAGCGGTAATCAATGGGTGGCCGCTGGTTTCAGCGACTGCAACATAGGCTGCATCATAGAAGGACAATCCAAAGCGGTGGCTCATGGCGAATATGATTTCGAGATTATCGCCAGCGTCTACAATGTCCAGGTCCATCTCCTTCAGGGCATCCAGAGCCTCTAGTGCCCACTCTGGAGCAACACGTCCAGCGCGAACCGCGAGGGAGAGAATATTACCCAGTTCGTAGAAGAAGAGGCCCGGAACCGTGAGCTCGCACCTGCCCAGTAAAAAATCCTCCGCCAGCTGACGAGCCTGCACGCAGTGGGTTTCATCGTCCAAGAACCACTTGGCTCCCACACTTGCATCGACACAGAATCCCCTACTCATTCTCGTCATCATCGAATCTTCCGTCCAGCTCGGCACGGGAATCCGCTACGAGCTTGCTGACATCAATGGCAGCGCCCTCTACTTCGGCCTGGAGTCTCTTCAGTCTGCCAAGGGCCCGGATTCGCTGAGCCCATTTGTTTGCGAAACCTGTTCCGGCATAGCTCTCGGTGGTAGTCTCATGTACGAGTTCACCATCGACCCCTCTCTTCGAGGGGTAACCTCCCAAGGGGAGGAGCAGAACCTTCTCCCCATCGTATCTGACCTCAAACTCGTCACCCGCTGCAAGCTGAGCCAGTTCACGAATGCCCTTTGGAATGACAACCTGGCCCCGCGTCGACAGCCTTGTTCGCTCACCTGTAATACCCATCGCTGACCACTCCCTCGCTACTCTATCTTACCTCAATCTTACAGCGTCTTAATGACCCAGTCAAGGTTAGTCGCCCTCTCTCTTCCTTTTCACGCCGATGTGGGCATAGGAATAACCTGTAGCAGGGAATTCACCCTATGGGGCGAAAGATATTGGGGTGTGGCTAGATTCAGATATTGCAGCGAGTAAGGAGGAGAGACCCCTGGGTGTTGTGGTGCTTCTATTATGGATATTATCGTGGGTAGCTGTGATCTGGGTGATAAGCGACGCCGGTCAGCGGTATGAGAATGGCATTGGCTGTCTCTGGGGGCTGGTGGTGCTTGCCCTGGGACCCATTGCTCTCATCGCCTACCTCATTGTCCGCCCCCCCAAACTGGATGAGCAGCCTGGATATGACTACACCTATAGGCCACCATCCTCAAAAAAGGCCGGCCGCGCCAGCAGTCCAGATATCAAGCCGACCAAAAACTGTGAGAGGTGCGGGGCGGAGAACAAGTGGTATTCTCAGTTCTGTAGGGAATGCCGAGCAGAGTTTCCCCGGCGTAACGAGAAGAAGAAGCCAGCAACTCAACAAGGCCAATCGACCCAGCGCCAACTCTGCAAGAACTGCGGTGCGGCCAACGAGGGCGATGCCCTTTTCTGCAATCGGTGCGGCCAGAAACTGGACAGCTAGGATTGGTTCTATGAGGTTCTTCTGAGCCCGATCACCATGGATCATTCCTTGTCCCTTATGGCCCCGAAGTCAAGCTGCCAGCGGCCATCTGCACCAACTGGAGCCGCTCCCACTCCTCGTCTGTAAAAGTCTTGCGAAACTCGTCAGCCCCCACATTACGGGCGAGTTCCATCACGGCGATGTCATGGGCCACTGTCTGAGAGATTAAAAAGGCCAGCATCTCGTTACGAGAACACAGGGCCACGGTATCGGACTCCCGGATCTGCCCAAGGGTCACCTCGATGTTGTCTGCCGTTACGAAGAGCCAGCGTCCTAAGCGCGCCAGTTGCTCATGCTGCATAGGGGTCACGGTGTGGTAGAAGGTCATCTCGTCATCGACGCCGCCGGGTCCCTCATCGCGGTTCTGGTAGATAAGAACCGCCACCTGGACCCCGCGCTGGCGGGCCATCTCGATTATCTCTGCAAGCGCGGCGTGCTCCTCTGGCCAGCAGGAGATAAAGACCGAGCGTCGCCCATTGTCGATGGTATCGCGGCAGCGAGCCAACAGGGCCTCTAAGCCCGAGAGGGCAAAGAAGTCGTACTGGTCAGAGGACTTGGTGTAAGAAGCAAGAGTGGACTCCAAGCGCTCCAGGGTGGTGGATACCGACTGGCGGTGCATCTCCACCAGCTCCTGGTAAGGCCGGGGCCGGAAAATGCGGCGGTCGTCCAGCTCCATGGCCAAGGCAGCCCCCTTTGTCACCAGGCCCTCCAGGACCTCGTAGACCTTTGACCGCGGCACGCCAGAGTACTTACTCGCCTCGTAGCCCGTAACCTCAGGTCGGGCCAGGAGGGCAAGATAGACCCTGGCTTCATACTCAGAGTAGCCGAGGGCCTTCAGATCGTTGACAGTGTCCATGTCGCCGGCACTACTGGTGCCACTGCCCGGCTCCTTCTTCATGTTGCGAATCACCTCTCCGAATCTGTGCTGGCGACCGTCGTCAGTATTAGCCTTGACCCGTGTTCTCCTCCCCAGTAGACCTGCTGGCGAGCGGTGCGTACCGCGCCGTCGAGGCTATTGAGATTGCGGTCCCACATGGGGAAACAGCTGCTGGAGACCTCAAGCCCCAAGCGGTGGCCAGCCTCTATAGTATGGGCTGCTGCCCAGAGGTCAATGTCAAACCTGTGGATACTCCCGGGGTCAAGGGGTGTGACCTCCGCTGGCGACTGCCGCAGGTGACCGCGGATGACCCCCTGGGCCACGATGCGCGCGCTGTCATCACAACCGATGTCGAGCAGCTTAATGGTAAAATCTGTTGTTAGACCGTCGGTAGCCGCGTAGAGTTGGCACTTAATCGGTCCCATCAGGCTCAGGGACTCGTCTAGCTGGCCGCTCTCAAAGACCAGAATGTCTTCTCGTTGATGCAGGCCCCGCTGATCCGCTGGTCCCGGCTCCAGACCCGCCAGAGGAAACTCCCAGATCGCCCCGCCTACCGTAGGAACGGGGTTCTCCGGGTCGTAATAAAACTCCATCATGCCGCCATTTTCAGGCCCCGGCTTCTCGGTAACAAGCTCTCTACCCTCAAGGTAGAACTCCATCTCAGTAGTGGCAACTGGCGGCCAGGCGGCAAGCCGGTCCCACCGATTCTTCCCAGTAACAAAGACGGAGACAGGCCTATCGTCGCTGGGCAAAGGGCCTTGAGGCATGGCACCGTCCGTTCCCTTAAGCCACCGATCAAACCAGGCGGTGACGTAACCAAAGACATTGGGGCGCGAGGCCTGGCCAAAGTCAACGTCATGAAGGGCCGTTGGCCCCATTAGCACTCCATTGTGAGTCCAGGGACCCACAACCAGGTACTGCGGCTCAGCGGATCTCTTGGCGAAGTACCGGTAGAGGCCGAGGGTCTCGCCGAGGCACATGTCGTACCATCCGCTGATGTGGAGAATGGGAATGTCCACATCATCAAGATACTCCTCAACACTCATCCGCTGCCAGGCCTGATCCTTCAGTCTGTGGGTGGCCCAACGCCGCCAGAGCCTGTTGTCAAAGCCAACCGTGGCGGCAGCTTCCTCCAGGGGAAGGGTCCTGTAGGCGGCGGGCATATCAAGCCCCTTAAAGCTGGGCTGCGGCGAGAAAGAGGTAATAATGGACCAGGGGAGCAGGTGATGTAGAACCAGGGCACCGCCCCGGTGGGTAATGTCATAGGTGCTCGCAAAACCGCCCATGTTCAGCATAGCCTTGACCTCTGGACGCTGGGCAGCAACGGCGAGGCCCACAGTGGCCAGGTAGGAGATACCCACAATCCCCATTCCTGCCGTCCCATCATACCAGGGCTGGGTTGCCACCCAGTCCACCGTCGCCGGCCCGTCACTCTTCTCCTGATTTATGGGGTCATAGTCGCCCTCCGAGTCATAGCGCCCGCGCACGTCCTGAACCACCAGGGCGTAACCCCTTGGTACCAGGGCCTCAGCAATGATCTTCTTATTGACCCGACCATAGGGAGTAAAGATCAGCAACGCGGGGTATTTCCCTTCTCCGGGCAGGTAGACATCGGTGGCCAACCCTACCCCGTCCTTCATCGCCAGCATGTGTGTTCTCTTCTGCACCTGCCTGCCACCCCCTGAACTTTCAGCAGTCATCCCGTTGGTTAGTTGCTACTCGAGTGGTTACGGTATTAACGTAGCACAGAGAGACTATCAGAGTCAAGGGTTAGCGATTGTGTTTCCTAAAGACGGCAATCTTCCCGTCTCGGCATGCCAAAAGCTTCAAGGGGAAGTTCTCCTCAATCCATCTCAGGGTCTTGGAGGAGTAGAATGCAACATGGGTCTCATCCTGCCGGTACCACCAGTTGCAGAACCCGGCAAGGTCAGTAAGGAACTCCGTTCTAATGGCCAGGATACCGTCGGTGCGAAGACAGCTGCAGAGCAGAGCAATGTCGGACGCAGGGTCGCTAAAGTGCTCCAGAACCTCTGTCGCTGTGATACCATCGTATTCCTTAGCGGCGAAGACCCTTTCGGGGGCAAAGAAGGGGTCATAGATATCTACATCGTAGCCCCGCCGCTGCAGTAGGGTCTGCAGGACCGGGCCAGGTCCACTGCCAAAGTCGAGCAGGCTTGCCCCTTGATCCAGGTACGGAACAACCCCCTTCTCAAGGAACCCTGTAAGCATCTTCACATATCCCTTGTTATCCAGGGTATTATCGTGCAGCTGATACCGGCTCTTCTCGTCAGCAGCAGGGAGGATAGACTTGACATCCATAAATACCAGTCCGCAGACAGAACAGCTGTGGTAGAGTGTGTTGTCGTTGTCACAGTGAATGGGACTACAACTGCTACTGCCGCAAAGCCGGCATTCTGTCTCCACTGCCAACACCCCTTATCAGTGGGCTCTTCTCCCACTCACATCTATCCAAAGCTTTCCCTCCATTGACATCCGGTCTCCTTGCCATCTTACCCCATCTCGAGGGATGAGTCTAACAGCCTGCCGGCCCTCAGCGCAACCCCAAACCCCAAAACAGCCCGCCCTCATATGCCTGAGGGCGGGCAGCTTCATGAAGTATATATCGTGTTCCCTCCCTTTGCTAGGGAAGGCTCTCTATAGGCTTTCTTACTTTAGTTCCAGTTCAGTTACCTCATAGGTCATATCGTCGGCTCCGCCGTCGTTGGAGGAAATGGTCTCCCAGCCAATCAACATCTCAAAGTCGCCGAAGTCCGCAATCTCCCAATCGTATTCATGAGCAGGAGACCAGATGTCTTCAATAACCTTGACCTTTGCCACCGGAGCCGTTGTGCTGCCAAAGTCCCGTTGATATACCTCTGTGACCTCGGCCGATCCGAGATGCGACCCCTCACCCAGGGTCTTCTCAGCCCAGTGGGCCGAGTTCGCCATGAAGAAAGGACGCCAGATGTAGCCAAGCTCCGCGTTGAGACTGGACATACTCCAGTCCTCGTTCTCTCCGTTCCTCGTAATCTGTACTGTGGATATCTCTTCCGCGGTTTCACCGGTAAACCAGACCTCAAACTGGTCAATTTTCGGCTCCCAGCTACCGTCGGCGCCCAGTGACCCGTAACTGTAGTCTAGCTGGAACCGTTGGACCTCCTGGCCGTCAACGGTCTTGGGGCCGATGTTCTCGTAGTCGACGCTCGCCTTAAAGCCATGACTGCTCTCCGCGCTGGTCCAGGTAAGGCTAAGTTTGTTGAAGCGGGTCACGATATCTTGAAACTCGTTCAGGTCAAGCCAGTCGGTAAGGCCGAGATTGGAGGCTCCAACCTCAAAGCTGCCGCCACCAGATCCTGCAGCTACGCCGCTGGCAGTCTCCGACCCGCTGGTGTCCGTCCCCGACGTTTCCAATTCATCTGTTCTAAGAGACCATTCATTCACGTAGTAGCTGAAGTAATCATCCTCATCGGCTGCTTCATATGTATACCAGTCAGTAAGCATCTCAAATGAACCGTAGTCACCGAAGACCCACTCGAAATTCCTGTAAACACCACTAGGTGCCTTAGGCGAGTTGTCAAACTCCACGTCAAAGGAGTGAAGCGTGAGGATGAACCCTTCGAAGTCATCTTCCCAAATGTCAAGCTCCTCTATAGACCAACTATCGTTGGTGCCACCGGCGAGAACATCATCAATTTTGTACTCCATGGCGCGGCTGAAGGGCTCCCACACCGCCTCCAATAGACTAGCATCTGGATTGTCCAGTTCCTGCGAAGACATGGTAATGGCGTTGGTCTTCTTTGCCTTGAGGTAACTGCCATCAGGGGCCATCCAGACAGTTATGTTCGCGTCTGACTCGCTATCCTCATCGTAGGTGTAGATAGAAAAGAATGCCTTGTGGGCCTGAACCCCGGCAACGGTCTCCTGCCCCTTGTATTGGTACCAGATGTCCGCGCCGTAACCTGCCCCTGAAGTCCAAGAGAAGTCCAAGACACTGAAGTGATCAACAAGAACCTTCAGGTTGACCGGATGCTGCCAGTTATCAAGGAAACCCATGGACCCAGCTGGAATACTGGGAGCCGCGGCCTGTCCGCTGGTTGAGCCTGAGCTGGCGGTCGTTCCCTCCGAGCCGCCCTCTTCTGAAGACCCTGTCTCCTCAGAACTGGACTCGGTCTCCGTGCCCCCTTCTTGTTGTTCCCCAGCCTGCTCCGGTGGCCCAGAGCAACCAGCCCCAATCAGTGCTGTTATCAGCAAGATCGAGAGAACCGTCATTACCAGGGCTATCCTGGCCCGTCTACTTGAATGTTCAAAAAACATATGTAAGAGACCTCCCTCTACCCTTGGTAGTAGCTTCATCACTCCCCTCAGAATAGAGCCCCTGGCCTGCCTGGTCAACCATCCCAGCAAAAGATGGCAACCAGACCAACAAATACGGCAACAACTGCAACACTCCAAGTCGACACGAGCAGGAGTATTGCGCCTAAGAGAGAATTCAATTGGGTTACGGCATTCAATGATGTCTATGTGAGGGAGGAAACCGTGAAGGCGCTGTATTTCATCATTTTGAACCAGGGCTTAGAAAAGGTATTTGCTACTGAAGAGGGTGTCGGGTTCTCTCTACCAACATACACCACCAGGGTTAACGTCAATGTCGGGTTCGAAAGTCCTAACCCCTTCAACGAGTGGTTTGAGGAACGCTTTGGCCTCAAGGTGTTCCGGAGGTATGCCATCGATTCTCTACATATAGATGATGTCTACTTCATTGTAGAGGCTTCACAAGCGAACAGCAAGTTCGAGGGACTAACGGGAGGACAATGGGTGCATTTTGACGCGCTCCCTCCGCTTCAGCGTGAAGTGGTTTCGTCGGTAGCCCGACACTACAACCAGAGCTATGGCATGCCCTGGATTGATGCCAAGGGTTTTCACCCCTATCTCAACTGGGCGTTGGATCTGCTCCAGTCTGAGGGTACAGCCAGCGTCATGGAGATAGAGCAGATCAAGAACGCCTATGTCTCGTCGGTCTTCCGCCTGATCACCAACAGAGGCGACTATTACCTGAAGGTAATTGGCTCGGAGTTCATACGCGAAGGCGCCATTACCCGGGACCTCCTTCGCTGGGGGTTCTTACCCACGGTTGAGGTGGTCGCTTTCTTCAAGGATGGTGAGGCCTATCTGATGCGCGATATGGGCGGCCACAACCTGGAGGATGCCTTTGACCCCCGGCATCTCAAGGAAGCCCTGCTGCAGACCGCCCACTTTCAGAAGCAGGTATTAAAGCACGTCAACCCTTGTGATTTGAGCGGCTACTATGACCTGACCATTCCTACCCTGAAACAGCATTTAGACAATGCAGTGGATGACGCAAGGCTCTTGCTGGCGAACACTCACTATCAGCTGACAAGTGAAGAAGAGGAGCTGATAGCCGGCAATCTCGAACACTATACCGGCATTTGCGCCGCTGTTGGCGATTTAGTGCCCAATTCGCTGGACCACGGTGATCTGAGGCCAGGCAACATCCGCATATGTGACGAGGACAGGCTTCTAATCTACGACTGGGCCTGGACCAGCTATACACATCCCTTCTTCATGGTGAATAACTTTCTTAGTATCATCAGAAGGAACGAAGCTGTGATAAAGATGAAGCCGGCCCTGGTGGACGCTTATATGACTGAGTGGACAGAGTTTGCGCCAATTGAGAAGCTTCGCCAGGTCTACAGCCAGATAGAGAAGCTAACCTACGTTTACCACACCACAATAGATGCCTATTGGCTGCGGGCAGTGGCCACCCACTACCCCGACAACCAGTGCGACCCCTATTCGGCTGACGGTTGGCTCCTTGACCGGAGGCAGTATTACTACGCAGATGTGGTGAGGAAGTTAACCCGTATCACCTAACACTACCGATGGGACAATGAATATTCTCATGGGACAATGGCCTGGCGGTTCGCCTAGGTTTCACACAATCGACATAACGGTTAGGGGGAGATACTGTGCTGAACTCAAGAAGGTTTGTCTACGGCCTCGCCCTGACGGGCCTTACAATCGCCGTCTCGACGCTCGTTGCGAAGAACCACTTTGGGAACATATATTACCTGGGCCAACTGCTTCCCTTGTTTTTGGTTGCCTATCTGCTTCTGGGATGGCTGCTCTATTTGCGCCGAGATCAGTTCCTGGTCCTGGAGAGACGCGCAGGACCAGGTGACGCGGTTCTGGGGCACCATGAGGACGAGCTCAACTGCGACCTGCCGGAAGAGAAGATAACCGGCGAGGAACTGGAAGAAACCCTTGTTCTGGACAACGGCCTGGTTAGAAGGTCTCCCCACGACCAACAGGACTCTGACCTGTTCTGGGAGGATTCCATGTATGCCTTTGTGTTGTCTTCCTGCCTACTGGCGGTAGCAGCTGCTCTGGCCTATAGCGTGTTCGGCATCGGCGCCAGCTTCTTCACGCCCTGAAGCGGCGCCATCCTAGCATTTCCCGGTATGCAGAGATCTCCGGGTCATTACCAAGCACGAAGTGGCCTTCCTTTATTTCGACCCACCTTGGCTTGTGAACAGAATAATCATGGACACTTGGGTCATAGATCAAAACCTCCTTCTTGCTCTCCTCTATGGGGTCTGGTATCGGCACTGCCGAAAGAAGGGAACGGGTGTAGGGGTGAAGGGGATTAGTAAAGAGCTCCTCGGTCTCTGCCAGTTCCACGATTTCACCCTTGGTTATAACCGCTACCCGGTCAGTGATGAACCTGACCACCGATAGGTCATGAGCTATGAACAGATATGTCAAGCCCATGCCCTTTTGGAGCTTGGAGAGCAGGTTTAAGACCTGCGCCCGGATGGAAACATCGAGAGCCGAAATAGGCTCGTCAGCGATTATGAACTCTGGTTCCATTATCAGTGCTCGGGCCACCCCAATGCGCTGCCGCTGCCCCCCCGAGAATTCATGGGGAAACCGGGACGCAAACTCCGGCAGCAGACCCACATCCTCCAGGGCCTTCTCTACCTTGGCCTGCCTGTCTCGCTCATCCCGATAGTTCCTGGTGTTATAGAGGCCCTCCGAGACAATGTAATCCACTTTGGCCCGTTCGTTCAGTGACGCCATGGGATCCTGGAAGATCATCTGGATCTTCTGGGTCACTTCGCGATCTAATTCTTTTGAGATGTTGCCGTCAATCCTTCTCCCCTTGAAGAGGATCTCGCCACCAGCAGTCTCGTTTATACGGATAATCGCCCGGCCAATGGTTGTCTTGCCAGAACCCGACTCACCCACCAGACCGAAGGTTTCACCCTTGAAGACATGAAAGCTCACATCCTTAACAGCTACAAAGGGCTCTTTGGCCTTGACCCTGAATTCAACCCGCAGGTTCTTAACATCAACCAGGACTTCTCTACCGTCTCTGCTCATGCCAGATGCCCCTCATACTTGGCGCGCATAGCCCTGATGGGAGCTGGTGGCTCAACCTTGGGCGCCCTGGGATCAAGGAGCCATGTGCGCGCGTAATGGGTGGGAGTTACCTGGAAAAAGGGCGGGCGCTCCAGGAAATCGATCTTCAGCGCCTGGGGATTCCTCGGAGCGAAGGCATCGCCCTTGATGTCCTTGAAGAGATTAGGCGGGGCCCCCGAGATGGAGTAAAGCGGTGCGCCCTTAATCCCTAACTGCGGCAGCGATGATAACAGCGCCCAGGTATAGGGGTGTTGCGCGTTATAGAATACCTCTTCGGCACTACCGCACTCAATGATATCCCCAGCGTACATCACCGCAACCCGATCGGCGACATTGGCCACCACACCCAGGTCATGAGTGATGTAGATCACGCTCAACTCGTACCGGCGCTGCAGTTCACGGATGAGCTGAAGTATCTGGGCCTGGATCGTTACATCCAGAGCGGTGGTGGGCTCATCAAAGATCAGGATCCGAGGATTGCAGGCAATGGCGATGGCAATCACAACCCGTTGCCGCATTCCACCAGAGAACTCATGGGGATACTGGCCGTAGCGAATCTTAGGATCTCCTATTCCTACATCAGCCAGGATCTCTACAACCCGCTCCTTGGCGGCGCGACCCCTTAATCCATGGTGGAGCTCGACAACCTCCTGGATCTGCAGGCCGATGGTCCGCAGGGGATTGAGGGCTGTCATGGGGTCCTGAAAGACCATGGCTATTCTCTTGCCCCGAATGGACAACCACTGCTTCTCCCGTTTGAACTGGGCCAGGTCTTGCCCCTCAAAGATTATCTCCCCCGAATCCACCCAGCCATTGGCATCTAACATGCCAATAAAGGATTTGGTAAAGACCGACTTTCCTGAACCAGACTCCCCAACAATAGCCAGGGTCTCGCCTTCATGAAGGTCCAATGATGCCTGACGAATGGCCGTCAGAACGCGGCCCCTCAAGCTGAATTTAACCACTACATCTCTTGCCGATAGAATTGGTAGGGCCACTAGTCTCCCCCCCTATACATGATTTCTCGGGTCAGCCGCGTCGGAGAAGGCATTGCCGATAATGTAGAAGGATATGGTAATCACCGATAGGATCACTGAAGGGTATATCAGTTGGTACCGCAGGCTAGGGACCATCATCAACTGGCGACCCTCGTTAACCAGGTTGCCCAGAGAAGGAGTGCTCAGGGGCAGCCCCAGGCCAATGTATGTAAGAAAGACCTCCCAGCCGATAGCGCCCGGCACCGCCAAAGCGA
>Ga0209643_1000247_pt1 | contig 125872 bp, 115 predicted proteins | sample AutmiccBRH37_all_FD_187383 | JGI IMG/M metagenome (GOLD analysis project Ga0209643, IMG submission 187383) | Deep subsurface microbial communities from Mt. Terri, Switzerland - Autotrophic microbial communities BRH/37_all (SPAdes) (version 2) | ecosystem: Environmental > Aquatic > Deep...
TTCATTCTGTCCCTTTTCAATAACAGTAGACGCAAGCTCATCGGTTTTTTGATGCCATTCGTCCCATGCTTGCTGCGTTCCGTTTGCCAGCAGGTAATAACCTGCCGAAAGCTTCAAGCCCTTCTTTTTCAATCTGCCCTGCAGCTGCAGCAATGTTCCCGCAGGCATGCCTCCTGTTGTTACAGCGGCGAAGATATATTTGTTTTTGTCCTCCACCTCCATACTGCGTATAAACCTGGATATAATACCCGGTATTCCCAAGCATATTACCGGAAATACAAAACCTATGCGTTCTGCAGAAAAGTCCGGCTTTTCCTCTAATGCTGCGGAGATATGCACAAGCTTGGCATCCCCCAGCTTTTTTGCGATCATCCGTGCAGCATTCAGGGCATTTCCCCTGCCCGAAAAGTAAAAAATAGTTGTACTCATACAAATTCCCCCAAATTATTATTGTTTCTATTTGTAATGTTTACACCGTCAACTTAATTGAATTATACAACTTAATGTTTACACTGTCAACATACTATGATATGATTTTATTATTATAAGTCACATAATTATAAAGGGGTGTTATTATTGACCAAAGAAAAATATCACCACGGCGATTTGAAAACGGAGTTATTGAAAAAGGGCTTATACCTGCTGAACAAGGAAGGACACGAAGGGTTTTCTCTCCGGAAAGTAGCCGCCCTGTGCAATGTAAGTCATGCTGCCCCCTATAAGCATTTCAGCAGTAAGGAGGCACTTATAGAAGCGATTACTGCGGATGTAACGAAAAATTTCACGTATATGCTTGAGGGTGTCATGCAAGAATTCTCCGACGATCCGAAAGCCAGAGTATTGGAAATGGGGAAGCAATACGTAAAATTCATGGTTGAAAATCCGGATTATTTTAAATTTATATTTTTGACCGATCACCATCATCCGATTTTAATTACAGAGGATACCTTTATTCTTGGTCAGGGTCATCCTTTCAATATTGCCAGAAAATGCGCCATGGAATATCTTGCTTCTATCGGCATGGATGAGAAACATTGGGCAAGGGAGATCCTTTCTCTATGGAGCTTGATACACGGCTTTGCCGTTCTTATAGTACATAATACAATTGCCTATCCCGGTGATTATCTGGAGTTAATATCCAGGATGATAGAGGAAAAGCTTTCATATTAGTTTGGCTCAAGCTTTGAATTTGAAGGAAAGGAGAGAAAACGGACTTGAAAAAGACGGTGGTTATCCTTGGAAGCCCAAGGAAAAACGGCAATAGTGCAACATTAGCAAACAAAGTCATTGATGGAATCCTATCCGCCGGGGGCTCTTATGAAATTTTTTATTTAAACGGCATGAAAATAAGTCCATGCCAGGCATGCGATTATTGCAGGAGAAATGATTTGGAGCAATGCATCATTAAAGACGACATGAATTTGATTTATTCCAGAATAAAAGAAGCGGATGCCCTGTTACTTGCCAGCCCTATATACATGTTCAGCGTTTCAGCACAGCTCAAGCTGTTTATGGACAGGTGCTACGCCATCCCCAGTGCATTGAAAGGAAAGCGCGTCGGTATCCTTTTGACCTATGGTGATGTGGATGAATATGTCTCTGGTGCTATAAATGCAATTCACACTCTTCAGGATGAGTACCGGTACAAACAGGCTGAGATTCTGGACATATTGCACGGCAGCGCACACAAAAAGGGTGAGATAGCTATGAACACACCTTTGATGGAGCGGGCCTACAAATTAGGGACAATGTTGGGCGAAAATTAATTTGCTTCGCCTCCCTGATTGGGCCTCAATATTACCCCTGTACGGCTTCTTCCGTCAATTTTAACCTGGAAGGGTTTGTCAGACCGGATAAGCTTGACGTGTTCGGTTTGGTTGTGCACCGGTACTTTATCCAGCCAATCCCAATCCACAAATTCTCCATTGCCGTATTTGGTGCCGATGTGCAGGTATCCCATTTTCAAGGATGTCAGATTGTGGTGGAAATGGCTTCCCAGGGATGGCTCCACTGCCAGAATATCCAGATCCGCTTCAACAACCACCTTTGCCTGGGACATTTGCGACCATGTCATGGGTATTCCCAGACTGGGATCGGATGTGCCCAAACGTCCGAAGCCTATAATGATGCACTTCCGGCTTTCATTGTAAAGCTGCTTGTTCAGAATATCTATTTCTGAAGCGATCTTGTTTGTTTTGGTGATTTCAAAGCTATTTTTGTCAATATATATGATATCGTATATATTCTGGTAATTGCCGTTCCCTATGGTATGACGGCTTCCGGCGATCAAGTCTTTCTCTGTATACTTGCCTATCTTGACCTCTTCAGACTCTTTCCCCACCACCAGAGGACGTATCTGCAGAAGATAAAACTCTGCCTTCTTGCTTCTATCCAATGGAATATTCACGGCAAATTCTATTTCCACATCTGAACCGAATGCATGCTTGTTCAATTGAAAAAGATCCTTCAGTATATCAGCCAGGGGTATAAGATTATATTTCAATATGGGTGCAAAGGTTATAACCTTGGGGCCTTTTCCCATAATGGTATCATTTATTACATCGTCTTGCGCCGAGTAAGTGCTTGCAATGTATGGAAGGACACCGTCCGACTCAGCCCGCTTCAAGCCAAACTCCTTGTAGGTGCACCTGTCATCTGTTGTAAGCTGTTCCGCTGAGAAATTCAGGTCAAGGGCATAAAACTCACTCTGGGATCCTCTTAAAATTTCAGTCGGTGACAAATATGGCGGCGGCATCTTGGGATAGGCCGGTGAAAACCTGTATACCTGCCCCCCCTCAACCACTTTTCTCCCAAACCCCAGGGCAAGGCTGACAACACCCTGTCCAGGCTCCATGTATGATATCGGATAGAAATTGTATGATTGGGCTACTCCTGAAAAAGTGGGATAGAATGCATCCCCGTGCCGCTCACCGATCAATTGCTGGATAAGTATGGCCATTTTCTCTTCTTCAATACGCAGATCGGCATTTTGTGCATACTGTTTGGGAGATTGGGAAAACACTGAAGCATACACCAGCTTTATAGCATCAACCAACTGCTTCAGTCGGATCTCCGGGTCAGGGTGGTTATTGGGCAGTACGTAGGTTTTATATATACCGGCAAAAGGCAGTATCTGAGAGTCTTCAAGAATGCTGGAGGACCGCACAGCCAGCGGATAATTTGCAATTTCTGCAAGTACACGCAGATTATCTGCAATTTCCGTAGGAAGCTTCGCAGCTAAAAACCTCTGGGCTATTGCCTCCTCGTCCTTGGAGTTGACAGCCATCTCCTGAAGATTATTGCTTTCCATGAACTCTTCGAAAATTCCGCTGCAAATGACAAAGGAGCGGGGTGTTTTTATCTTGATGTCCTTATATTTGTTTTGTATATCAGTGTCTGAAAGCAGGGTATTAAAAAATGCGACTCCCCTTCCCTTACCGCCGAGAGAACCGCTTCCCAGCCTGTTAAAGGAGCTCTCAATATCCATTCTTAAATGTCCAAAGTCCAATATAACTCCCTTCTGATAGCGGGTGTGAAATTTTTCCAGGCAAGAAATAATAACCGCTCTTAATTCTGCAGCATTTTTAAAATCAGCTCTGTTGAGAGGCCTAAGCTCATCGGCTATCTCAAATTCCGTCCTGGCTCTGAACCACCGGGAAAAATGATTATAGCTGGAATGATAAAGCAGGCTCTCCTCAGGAATGGAACGGATCACCCTCTCAAAATCCGTCATGTCGGAAGCTGATTCAATCACAGTTCCGTCAGGATATTTGAAAACAAAATTGCCAAAGCCGAAGTTATTCAGTATAAAGCTTCTAAGCTCAAGCAGCAGATTGGGCGAAGTCTTGCTGAGGAATGCAATATTCAGCTCCCGAGCCTTCTCAGCATTTGAAGCTTCTCCCGACTGCAGCAGAACCGGAAGATCGGTTATTTCTTTTTTTATCCGGCAGGCCAGTTCAAAGCCTGCGGATTTGTTCCGCTTACCGTCTTTGGGAAACCCTACATCGGATATGATGCCCAGGAGGTTGTTGCGATAACGCCTTATTATATCCTCTGCCTCTTCATAGGTTTCAGCCAGAAGGATTTTGGGCCTTGCCCGCATTCTCAGATTACGATGAAGCTCATTGACAGCGTGTGAAATCAGGTAGCGGGTCTGCTTCACTACTTCCGTATAGATTATGGGAAGAAATTGGGAGTAATACCAGGGGGAATCATCTATGACCAATATGCCTTGAACCCCCAGCTTGCTGTCATGATCCACATTAAAACGATCCTCCACATACTTGATTATAGCGAGAAATATCTTACTGTCACCTGACCAGTAAAAGACCCTGTCGATAACTCTGGATTTTCTGATCTCTTCAATAATATCATTGCTTACGGTATCATATGTCAGCATTACCACAGGCTTTCCGCGGTAAGTCTGCTTAATTCGCCTGCCGAATTCAAGGGGATCCATGTCACTGATGTGCGGCATGGTTATTATCAGGTCGTACATCCTCTTTTTCAGTGTAGTAAAAGCTTCCTCCGCAGAGGATACCCTTTTTATTCTTGGAGCAAACTGAAGGTTCAAATCCAAAAACTCACTGAATATCTGCTCGGACAGACGCCCATCCTCTTCCAGGACAAAAGCATCGTAAGGTGTTGAGACAAGCAATATTTCCCGGACACGGAACCTCATTAGATCGTGATACCTGGAAAACTGTGGACTGTGCTCTTTTGTATTGTTCATTGAAATCCGCCTCCTGGCTTTGATTTATTATAGTATACATTAAGTAGTCCATTCGTTCAGCAATGCTAACCGCCGACAGACAGTTCTTTAACTGGGAGGGACCTGCTTATGCAATGGTTTTCTTCATAATAATATAAATCCTGCGACTTTACAAGCTTAGGTTAACCGTATTGCAGGTACTATATAAATAAGGACTGATAGATTATCAGTCCTTATCTCTTCTTTATACTATTTCATGGGCTTCAGTCTTGCGGTAAAGTGCCTCAGAACTTTAGGCTCATATTCAAATTCCAACCCTTTTAATGTGCTGACCTTGTCTTTTAAGGCTATCAGCGCATCGGCAACAAAGTCCATATGGCTGTTTGTATATACTCTTCTTGGTATTGTAAGCCTCATAAGCTCAAGAGGTGATTCCAGCTGTTCCCCTGTCTCCCCGTCTCTTCCAAGGAGGAAGGAGCCGATCTCAACTGCTCTTACCCCTGCTTCTATATACAGTGCATTGGCAAGTACCTGGGCGGGAAATTGATTGAAGGGTATATGAGGCAGCATCTTCTTTGCATCTACAAAAACCGCATGGCCCCCTGTGGGAGACTGGATTGGAACACCGCCATCCATCAGCCTTCTGCCAAGATATTCTACCTGGGATATCCTATAGTGCAGGTAATCTTCATTTACTCCTTCCCTGAGTCCTCTTGCCAGAGCTTCCATATCTCTCCCTGCAAGGCCTCCGTATGATACGAAGCCCTCGTATGGGATTAATGTAGTCTTTACTGCGGTAAACAGCTCTTCATCTTCCTTTACGCCTATAAGTCCGCCCATATTGACTATGGCATCCTTTTTTGCGCTCATTGTAAAGCCTTCCGCATAGGAGAACATTTCACGGACTATTTCAACAATGCTCTTGTCTTGATAGCCCTTTTCCCTCTTCTTTATGAAATAAGCGTTCTCTGCAAATCTTGCAGCGTCTATGAACAGCCTTATACCATACTTATCAGCAATAGCACGGACTCCCTTTATGTTTTCCATGGATACGGGCTGGCCTCCGCTGCTGTTGCAGGTAACCGTGATGAGAATAAATGCTATGTCTTCCTTGTCATGACTCTTTACAAAAGCCTCCAACTTTTCAAGGTCGAAATTTCCTTTCCAGTCATAGGCTTCTGTTGTGTTGAAGGCTTTATCGGTAACAAAATTCAAAGGTCTTCCATGGTTCAGCTCAATATGGGCCATTGTTGTGTCAAAATGCATGTTCCCAAGGACATATTGACCCTTTTTCTTTATAAGGTTTGCGAACAATACTTTTTCCGCACCCCTGCCTTGATGAGCCGGTACGCAATATGGATAGCCGATGATATCCCTTACAGCTTCCATAAGATTATAGTAGTTTCTGCTGCCTGCATAGGATTCATCTCCAAGCATCATGCCGGACCACTGATTATCGCTCATTGCCCCGGTGCCGCTGTCTGTCAAAAGATCGATATATACGTCCTCGGCCCTTAGCGCAAAAGGATTATAACCTGCCTCTACCAACACCTTTTCTCTCTCTTCCCTGCTGATCATCTTTATGGGTTCCACCATTTTAATCCTGAAAGGCTCAGCTACAGCTTTATACATAGCAATTCCTCCTCTATAAAATTTATTAAACATATAGTACCAATACATTGCAACTTATATGCCAAATTTTATATTGGAGGAGAAAATATTTGCATATTCCCGGGAAGCCTGATTTTCCCTGGCAAGTTACCCTCCCAGTTTTTAGAAAGGCGCTTTATTTAAGTGTCTAAATCAGTTTCCCTAAAAATATATGTATTATTATGAGATAGTGTATATAATTATGTGTATTATTGTGAGACAGTATTGCCCTGTATATAATTGCTTTATTAGTATATAAGGACTGCTTGCCAATAACGGATCACAGATAATGTATTTATTTGAGACCGGTTGGTTTCCCTATGCCGCACTCCTCCATTTTTCTATATAAGGTTGCCCTTGATATTCCTAAAATCTCTGCAGCCTTGCTTTTTTTGGGATATGCAGACAAAGTTCTTTCAAGGAGCATTTTTTCCATCTGTTTGAAGGTTGGCCATTCTTCTTCATGCATATATAAGCCGTATTTTTTAATATATATATTTAAGAAGTCAGGGAGGTCATCAGTGTCTATTACTCCATTCTCATCCATAACCAGGCATTTCTCCAATATATTGCCGAGCTCACGGATATTCCCCGGGTAATCATATTTCAGAAGAAGCTTGATGGCTTCGGGAGCAATTTTGGGGCACTTCACATCCATAGCCCTTGATAATTTTTCAAGAAGAAACTTAATATACAAATGTATATCTTCTTTTCTCTCCCGAAGAGGCGGAATATTGATCTGTATTACATTAAGGCGGTAATACAGGTCTTCCCGGAATACCTTTTCCGCTACCATTTTCTCTAAAGGCCGGTTGGTGGCGGCAATAACCCTGACCTCCAGATTCACCCTGCCGCTTCCACCAAGGCGGTGTATCGCCTTATCCTGAAGGACTCTAAGAAACTTTACCTGCAGAGCCAGAGGAAGATCTCCTATTTCATCCAAAAATATAGTCCCTCCTTTGGCCTGCTCGAATAATCCTGCCTTTCCATGGCTGCTGGCCCCTGTAAAGGCCCCTGGCTCATAGCCGAACAACTCACTCTCTAAAAGTGCCTCCGGTATAGCCCCGCAATTTACTGCAACGAAGGGCTTTTGACTTCCAAAGCCGCTGTTATGAATAAATCTGGCCAGTACCTCCTTGCCTGTTCCGCTTTCACCCGTTATAAGTACACTTGAATTAATTGCTGAGGCTTTTTGAGCAATGTAAAACACTTTTTGCATTAGTGGGCTTTTTCCTGTTATGAATTCCTCATTCCCTAAAAATCCGTAGAGCTGCTTTGAAAGGTGATTGATCTGTGCCTCCGCCTGTTTTAGCTTATTACTTAATGCATCAATCTGCGTAATATCCATAAAAACCGATATGCATCCGATGAGCTCTGTCCCGTCAAAGATAGGCACTATGTTTGAAATAACATATTTGTTGCCTAACCAGGTTTTTACTCTGAGCTTTTCTTTGCCGGTTTTTATTACTTCTACCAGTGAAGACATGGGAACAACGTCAGTTACATACTTCCCCAGTATATGCTTGTTATCAAAACCGGTGATCTTCTCATTGGCGTCATTTACATATATTACTCTGCACTCGTGGTCCGCAATGACCACTCCCTCATATATGTGATCCAGTATTAATTCAACCTTGGATATGATTTCTTTAAGTTTACTCATAGTTATACTACCCGGATACTGAATGACGGGCATGAAGCAATACAATATCCGCATTGTATACATTTTGACTGATCGATGTATGCCTTACCGGTAGTATCGAAGCCGGCAGCATCACTGTGACACGTCTCTATGCATTTACCGCAGCTGATGCATATTCCCTGAAAAACTCTTATGTTTTTCTTATTTTTGATTTTTATGATATCCTCTAAATCTTTTTCACCATTAAAGTACTTAACATTGTATAAAACCTCTTCCCTGCTGACCATCCCAACAGCTATGGAGTTGCAATAATCCAGACTCCTGGCAAATTCCATGCTGTCAATATAATCATCTATCAGGGTACCGCCGCCCAATACCTTCATCAAGTATATGCCCTTTCCATTCCGCTCACAGAGGGATATTGCCTTGTGCATATCCTCCAATGATCCTCCCGTAATGCCGCGTCCTATTTTATTGATCAGCGGAAAGACAATATCTATCTCTTGTCTTGCTGCTGCAGCTTCTACTGCCTTTACACCATGTGTAGATATACCGATTGCCTTTATGGTTCCTTTGCTTTTGTAGTCCACCAGGCACTGCAAGGCTCCCTTCCGTATATCAAAAACCTCAGCATCAGCCCTTGCAGCATGGATATGAAAAATGTCAATATAAGCTATACCCAAGTCAGCTAAAGCTTCGATTATAGCTTTTTCCATTTCTTCATAAGTCACTGCTGTTGATTTTGTAGCTATTACCGGTCTGAGCTTTGTTTTTTCCATAGCTGCTTTAATGGGCGGATAGGTTCTGTACACTTGTGCAGTATCTATGAAATTGATTCCGCAATCCAGGGCATAAGCTATGATTTCTGCAGACTCTTCAACAGAAAGGTTCTTTTGAAGGGGTCCCATGGGCAATGCTCCGAAGCATAATTCTGTGACTTCAATGCCGGTATTTCCCAAAACTTTCTTTTTCAATGTATCACCTCATTTGTTAATCTGAACAGATAACCCTTAAGTCAATAATATAAACTATCCTCCGTCAAGTCAACACTATTTTGCAGACACCGCTCCGGATAGATTCAGTGAAAGACCTTTAATAAAAATGCCGTGAAAAAATGTGCTTCCACATTTAATCACGGCATTTTATCTTATTTCTTATATGAAAAATACAATATGTCCGCCGGTTCTACATTGCTGCCTCTTTAACATTTTTGGCAGGCAATGACTTTACAGGCTCACCCTTAGGTCCTTCATAGTCTCTTCCCCAGCCGGTAAATACTGAGTATGACAATACTGCAAACAATGCTAAGGGATGGAAGGAAGCAGCAGCCAGGCTAATGGGATTTATGGCCTGTATAAAGGAGTACTCAGCCTGCAATCCCTGTACAACGATAAGCACTATAAATACGAATGCACTTATAACGGGAATTACTGTAGGGAGAGTATTTGCAAAGCCGTCTATCAGGTTGGCTCTTCTATATGGGTGAAGCTTCTGTGATTTACCTATTTCATTTGCAATAGGTCCGAACATTATTATAGCAGGACCGCTTGCTGCACCCAGGAACAAGCAGGAGGACATGATCCCCAATGCGATTGCAATCTCTGTTCCCCGAGGTGTCTTGGCCAGATTGCTGTTTACTATTGCCTGAATAATATTGTCCATAGTTCCACTGGCATTCAACACACCAATTATACCGAACAGTGTAATACAGAACATTACTATTCCTACCATGTTCTTTATTCCTCCATATAGGAAGCCTGTCAATGTTCCGTTCTCTATGAAGAATATGTCCTTGGGTGTGATAATTCCAAATACAAGAGCAACTATTGTGCCGGTAATGGTACCCCATACGATTGCTGTGAAGATTTCTCTTGTTTTAATTGCTATAGTAAGAAGAACAACAACGGGTATTAACATTATAAGACCTTTTGGATTTGTATACTTTGCAAGAATTTCCGCTCCCCCTTGGCCAACAGTTCCACCGCCGCCCAATACCAGGTAGAGTACAAATGCTATAGCTGCCGCTATTATTGAGAATTTGAATCTTGTTGCCACAACACCGCCTATATCAGCGGATCCTTCTTTATTGGTATAACTTTGAGTAGATGCTGATGCTATTGTTGTATCCGATATTGGAGCCAGGTTATCTCCGAATATTGCACCGCTTAGTATTGCCCCGGCAAGCATTACCGGATTTGCACCGAGCAATATCCCTGAAGGATAGAGAATAGGAAACGCAGAGAACAAAGTACCTATTGATGTACCTGTTGCCGTAGCCATTATGCATGTTGCCAGGAATGTGAAGGCTGTGAACATTCCACCGTGCAAGCCTACTGCACTTCCCAGCCAGACAAAGCCTTGTGCAACACCGCCCTTGGCCATAAGTGCGGAAAATATACCAACAACAAACAGTATCATAATAAGGACGCCATTCATAGGCATTGCTACGCCTTCAACAACTGCCTCCCAATATTTCTTCCAATCCTTGCTGAGAAACGCACCTAGGACAAGTCCTATTACTCCGCCTAAGGCCAGTGCTTCCATCTCAAACACCTTAAACACTACGAAGAACAATACACAGAAGATTGCAAAAACTATCATCGGTATTAGTGCCATTTTGTATCCGCCAAAAAACTCGATTCTTTGTTTCATACTGATCCTCCTTAAAAAATTATTTGATCCCTTTTTCCATCGCAAGCTTGGTAAGTGAAGCCTTTATCCTGTCCAATGCATGCAGAAATTTCCCGTCTTCCTTAAAGGTACCTAATACTATCCTGAAAAAGCCCTCCCCTCTTTCACCATATTCGTTACCCGGATTAACACCTACCATTGCGTCTTCTGCCAGGTACCCGGCAAGCTCACTTGATGATCCCAGCCTGGAAATATTGACCCATGCCAAGAAACCTGATTCCGGCATCAGGCAGCTGACACCCGGAATGGAATTGAACACTTCAAAGGCTTTCTTTCTTCTTCTGTCATAGATTTTCTTATATTCATCAATGAAAGAATAATCTTCAAATCCGGCTATTGCTCCTGCTGTAGCTGCTGTATTGGCTGCGCCCAGAATGTTGACAGCACCGCCATAGAATACATCCATAGCTTCTTCACAGGCCACATTATAGCCTATTCTATATCCGCTTAAGCCCATTCCCTTTGATATGGAGAAAACAGTTACCGTTCTTTCCCACATGCCTTCCAGGGACGCTATTGTAACAAATTCCCTGTCATCATATATGATGTCTTCGAAGGCATGATCTACAACTACTACCAAATCCTTCTCTACAGCAAATGCAGCAAGCTCCTCCAAGCACTTTCTGTCCAATACGGTAGTAGTAGGATTGTTCGGGTTGGTCAAAAGAATCATCTTGGTGTTTTCAGTTGTCCTTTTACTGAATTCCTCTACCTCCAGCTGATAGCCCTTCTCTTCTTTCAAAGGTACTCTGACAGGTATCCCCCCCATCAATTCAACATTCTTGAAATTACTTGGATAGCTTGGATCGGGAATAAGCACCTCATCATTTTTCTTAGGGTCTATAAAGGGCCTCATTGCATAATAGAGTCCTGTATCTGAGCCTGGAGTAACTATGATCTCCTTATGGGGGTTAACCTTTAGTCCGTTATAATCGCTGAGTTTTTTTGCTATGGCTTCTCTCAGTGCAAAATCTCCCGTAGGAAGAGTATAGTGAGAGTTACCCTCCATAATTGCTTTGACTGTTGCTTCTTTTATATGTTCAGGAATAGCCGGGTCAGGAGTAAATGGGTCAGCCCAGCCCATAAGCAGTACTCCTCTATCTTCCAACCGTTTAAAATTGTCAAATAGCCCCCCTTTTAAAACTGCGAATTTCGGATCCATCTTTTCTCTGATGCTTTTCAATGTTCATCCTCCTTCTTTACAGTTTTTTCAGACTCTCCGGGATATTCTATGTAATCTTCTTTGTGCGATTTATATAGAATAATATCACAAATTGTGTTTTAAAAATGTAATCGAATTTACAATTTTCAAAATTTTTCGTATACTATAACAATAATTGCCAAAGCTTACTATATCTACATTCCAGCCTGCTTACCCATATCGTTTTTTACCGGTTCTGCATTAAAGAAATTCGTACCCCAGACTCCAAGTATGATAAGAATTCCTCCCACAAGCTGATACCAGTAAAAGCTTTCGTGTCTTATAAGTGTACCTGCTGCTATGGATATGATTGTTGTAAGGTTGGTGAATACTGATGTATTTGTTGCCTGCAGCTTTGACAGCATGTAATTCTGCATGAAAAATGCAATAATGGAAGCTACAATGCCGAGATACAATACTGCAACTACACCATTCAGTGAAGTCATTGGCGTAATATACTGGTTGTAAAGATCTTTTTCCATAATACCCTTGATCACTGCTATCAGGTTGAAAAAGACAGCTCCAAACACTATCATTACAAATGTAATTTCGATAGAGCTGAAATCCTTCGAAAGCTTTCTCGAAAGAACACTGAAGACACTGCCTGCCAGAACTGCAATAATCAAGGCGATTGATCCCATAAAGTGACCCTGCAGCTTCAGGCTCCCGGACATAATAATTATGAATATTACTCCCAGGACCGAGACCAGTATGAAAAGCTTTTGTATGACGCTGGGCCTTTCCTTCAGAAATATCATCGCCAGCACCATTACGACTATAGGAATCAGTGCTATCATTATTCCCGCTTCCGAAGAAGAGGTGTACTTGATGCCTATTGTCTCTGTGATGAAATATGTGGTGGGGTGGAACAGAGCCAGCAGAAATATTCCTTTTAGAGATTTTCCTCTGAAGTTCACCTTTACGATACCGGCCGCAGTGAGCATACCGATAATGACGGCAGCTATCCCAAATCTGTATGAGAGAAGTACCATGGGAGAAAAATCATCCAAGCCTTGTTTTGTAAAAAGAAAAGACAAACCAAAGATTACCGATATCGCAATGCCTGCCAAATATGGCAGATAGCTTTCTATTTTTTTCATGCTGCACTTCCCCGCAAATTTATATAGTGTTATTTTATTTTAATCAATGCATCTACACCTTTGCCGCCTTTACCCTTCTCGTATATAAAAAACGGATTGATGTCTATTTCCTCTATGGAATCATCCTGCTGTATCAGCTTTGATACACTGAGTAATACCTCTATGAGCTTTTCCATATCATAGGTCTTGCCTCTTGCGCCATTTATGACATGATAAGCTTTTGTTTCCATCAGCATTCTTTCCGCATCATACCTGTCAATGGGCAGCAGTCTCAATGCAATATCCTTAAAGACCTCTACGTATATTCCACCGCTTCCCACCATTATAACCGGCCCGAACTGCGGGTCCTTCTTCATGCCGACTATTATTTCCAGGCCTTTTTCCGCCATCTCCTGGATCAGTATTCCGTCAACAACAGCATCCGGGTTATATGCCTTTGCATTTTCCATAATCAGCCGGAAGGTTTTCTCCAGCTGTTCTTTGCAGCTTATTCCTATGAAAACACAGCCGGCTTCCGTTTTGTGCTGAATGTCCGGCGATAGTACTTTCATTACAACAGGGAACTTCAATTCTTCAGCATGTATCAATGCTTCTTCAGCCGTCCTGCAGCAAAGGCTCTTGGCCATAGGTATGTCATAGGACAACAGCAGCTTATTTGCATCCAGCTCGTTTAGAAATCTGCTCATGGTACTACCTCCTTTCATCCAGGCTTTTGAGATATTCCGCATACTTTACAAGGTTCGAAGCTGCTTTTACCGCCTGTGCAGGAGTACTGAAGGTTCTTATACCGTTTTCCTCCAGTATCCTTCTGCAATCCCATACATAGTCACCGGCCATTATTGATACAAATACCGGCTTTTTATATATATAGCCTTCCTCCTTCAAAAGCTTTGCAAGTCCCCGTGCAAGCTCTTCCCTTGGAAGGAATGTAGGTACCACGGTAATAAATATTACACTGCCTGCATTTTTGTCATCCATTATGATCCTCAGAGCTTCAACATGATGGTTCACATTTGCTGCTGCTGTAATGTCGGCATAGCCTTCCGGGCTGCATACATTGGCCATTTCAGGAAGTATAGCCTCAAGCTTCCGCTTTGATTCTTCTTCTATAACAGGCATTTTCAGCTCAAGCTCATCACTGAGTGCATCAGTGCAATAAATCCCCGGTCCTCCTGCCTGAGATAGTATGAACACATTTTCATCCTTGGGAAGCGTGAGAGAATCAAAGGCCTGCAGTGTATCCATCATCTCTTCGATTGTTCTTGCCCTGATTATCCCAAACTGTTTAAATGCACAGTCATACACCGCATCTGCCCCAGCAAGGGAACCGGTATGGGAATTTGCAGCCTTTGCCCCTACCTCACTTCTTCCTACCTTAAGAATAACCACAGGCTTTTTTGGGGTAATCCTTGCTAATGTATCAATCAGCTTTCTGCCTTCAGGATATCCTTCCATATACATGCCTATTACTTTTGTATCCGCGTCCTTTTCGAAGTAATCCAACAGGTCTATAAAGTCTACATCTGCCATATTACCTATAGAGATGAACTTGTTGAAGGATATCGGTGCCGGCTGGGAAGCCCCCAGCATCAGCAGAGATGCTGCTATAGCACCGCTTTGGGATATGAAGCTTATACCGCCTCTAATACCCCTGCTTTCCTTGGGCAGAAGTGTCTCAACGAAGGTTGTATCCACTCTGTTGATATTGTCAATAATACCTATGCAGTTGGGACCTACTACACGAATACCATATTTTTCTGCCGTATCCATAAGGCAGCTCTGTCTTTTTATGCCTTCTTCGGTCTTTGTCTCTCCGTAATTTGCGGCAGCACATACTATGACCTTTATATCGTTCTTAACCTTCATCCTTGCTTCCAGATCCTGCATTACTTCAAATATCATCTGTGAAGGTGTGATCAGAACCACCATTTCAACGGTGTCTTCTATCTCCGACAGCTTCTTATAGCATTTATAACCAAGGATTTGGTCTTCAGTTATATTTACTGGAAATATCTTCTTGGGGTAACCGATATTTATCAGGTTCTGAAGTATGACATATCCGGCCTTCAGCGGATTGCCGGAGGCACCGACTATCGCAATGTTTGTCGGATTAAATAAAGCATCCAGGTTCTTGCTCATAAAACACCTCGCATTCTCATCATTTATAACGATGCCAGCTGCTTGAGTCTCTTCCATTTGGTATCAACCACCTGCTGGAGATCTTCAACCTCTTCATCATTCAAGTGTGAAAACTTCTTTATCATGGATAAATATTCCTTAACGGGTTTGGGATTCTTGTATTCCTTATTTATAGTAAACTTACCGTCCACTGCTTCAAACAGCGGGAAGAAGTTCGTCTCTACGGAAAGCCGCGATACCTCTATGCTCAATTCCGGCCTGATGCCCCAGCCGGTCAGGCACGGGTTGAATATATGCAGATATGCCAGGCCTCTTTCTGATGCCTCCATTGCTTTTTCCACCTTCGAAACCATATCCGGAATAAATGCCGGGCTGCAGGTGGCCATATAGGGTATGTCATGCATAGCCATTATCATTGGGAAATCCTTCTTATGCTGCTTCTTTCCCCCTCTGCCCTCCTGGCTTACCGGGGTGGTTGTTGTCCATGAATACTTGCTTGTTGAAGCACTTCTTTGATACCCTGTATTCATATACCCTTCATTGTCATAGCAGATATAGATTATTTTATCTCCTCTTTCAGCCGCTCCCGACAAGCACTGCATACCTGCATCGACTGAAGCGCCGTCTCCTGCAAAGGCAACAACATTTACCTTTCTTCCAGCCTGCTCATAATGCATTTTGATTCCTGCAAGCATGGAAGCTACATTATCCAGCAGCGGGAAAAACACAGGGGCCTTGGAGCCCGATTTCATATCCCAGCCTACTACGCCGACACCTCCCATGCACCCCGGAGGAACTGCGAATATGGTGTCAGGACCTAATACCTTCATGCAGGTTCTTAGTGTCAGCTCGACATTGCAGCCTACACAGGCAGATATTCCCGGTGATATGATATCTTCCTTTGATGCCAATTTATCTATAATATTCATCCTTACACCTACCCTTCTCTTGTTAACCAGATACATTCCTTATTTTTGCCCGCTTCTGCCGTATCCTTTATGCTGTCTATTGCACCAAGCATCATGGGAATAGTCAGGTCTTCCCCGCCTAATCCGCCTATGAGCGGAACAGAAGGTACTACAACCTGTCCCTCGTAAAGTGCAGATTTAACCTCTTGATATGTTACTCCTGTATTCCAGCCGAAGGAAACGTTCCTATCCACTACACCAAAAGCCTTTACATCAGCCAGTGCTTTACACAGCCTCTCCTTGGGAAACGGTCTTAGTGCCCTTAATCTTACAATTCCGACCTTTACTCCCTCTGCCCTTTTCAAATCCACAGCTTCCTTAGCTGCTCCGGTCATTGAGCCCATGGTTATCAAAGCCAGCTCCGCCTCTTCCATCCTGTATTCTTCAATAACTCCCCCATAACGTCTTCCAAGCACCTCTCCATATAGCTTATCTGCTTCGTCTATGACTTCAAGAGCATTCTGCTGGGCCTGAAGGTGCTTATACCTGTATTCCATCAACAGGTCCCCGTTTGTCAGGGGGTCAACAGCCATTGGCCTTTTCGGATCAAGTATTATATGCTCCGGATAATATTTGGGTAAAAATTCATCGACCTTCTCCTGCTCAGGCACCAGGACCCTTTCTGTCATATGAGACAGGTAGAAGCCGTCAAAGCATATATTTATAGGAAGCAGTACACGCTTATCTTCAGCTATTCTGTACGCTTGAATAATCATATCCAGCACTTCCTGATTGTCTTCAACATATATCTGCAGCCAGCCGGCATCTCTTACTGATATAGAGTCCTGCTGTCCACCCCACACGCTTTGGGGAGATATCATCTCTCTGTTTATTATTGCCATAACTATTGGCAGTCTCAGGGTAGATGCCCTGAAATACGGTTCATACATAAGGGAGAGCCCCTGGGAGGATGTAGCCGTAAAGGTCCTTGATCCTGCCAAAGAAGCTCCTGTTACTACACTCATGGCTGTCAGCTCTGATTCAACCTCACTCATTCTGCTGTTCAAAATGCCGTCTGCTGCAAACTGTGTCAAATACTCGACAACAGGTGTTTGAGGCGTTATGGGATATGCTGCCACTACATCGGGTTTTACCAGAGCAACACCTACAGCTGCTGCTTTATTCCCGTTCATTACATCAATTTTCTGCATTATTTCCCCTCCTCAGGTATCATGTCTATAGCTTTGCTCGGGCACTCATGGCTGCAAATGCCGCATCCCTTGCAGTAGTCATAGGATATTATGAATTTTTTATCATGCTTTTCAATTGAGTTGACAGGACAGTACATAAAGCATATTCCGCACCTTGTGCATTTTTCTTCATTCAGAACCGGTCTCTGTGTCCTCCAGTCCCCCGTATTCAATATATGGATGCCGTCAGCACCAATCGGTACAATATAATTGCTCTTAAATTTCACATGATCACCCTCTTCCCTATAAAGTAACTACATTTACTTCTTCAAAGCCTTTGATTACAGCCTCTCCATTTTTCTTTCCCCAAAGCTCCGAAGCCTTCTCCACTACCCGGTCAAGGCTTACCAATCCGCATGCCTTTACAAAAGCCCCCAGCATTACTGTGTTCGTTATGGGTCTGCCTAATAGTTCAAGGGCTATTTTTGATGCATCGATAACAGCCACCCTCTTTACATTTGAAGGTATGCTCAGGGAACTGATGTCCTGTGCGGTATTTACTATTATTGTGGAATCCTCCTTTATCCCCTCAAAAACATCCACAGCATTCATTATTGTAGGGTCCAGGACAATTACAATATCAGGGTTGTATACCCTGTTTTTGGGTCTTATCGGCTCCTCATTAATCCTGAGAAAAGCTGTTACCGGAGCCCCTTGTCTTTCAAACCCGAAGAAAGGTATTGAATTACCATATTTGCCATCCATAACAGCCGCATATACAAGTGCTTCGGCAGCCTTTACAGTTCCAAGTCCGCCTCTGCCGTGCAATCTTATTTCTTTCATAAGCCTCCTCCTTCATGGAAAACGTCATTATTGGCCTTCTATCTTAATATGCATACGCCATTGGCTTTTTGTCCTATATATTTACCGTCCTTTACTACTACCTTGCCTGACTTTATCGTTGTTACAGGCCAGCCTTGCAGCTTTTTGCCCTCATATATCGAGAAATCCGACCTGGAATGTAATTCTGAAACGGCAACTTCCTTTGTCATATCCAGATCAATTATAGCTATATCAGCATCGGAACCAGGCAGAAGAGTCCCTTTCCGGGGATACACATTGAATATTTCCGCAGGCTTCCTGGTGATTTTTGAGATTACCTTTTCTATCGGTATTCCTCTTTTTATAACACCTTCACTGAGCAATACCGGTAAGTGAGTCTCCAGAGCCGGGTACCCGGGCAATACATCCCAGATTGTGCTTCCCACCTTTTTTTCCGCTTTTGTCATTGTTACATTGTCAGTGCCGATTGTATCTGCAACATCATCACAAACAGCGCTCCACAGCTCCTCCATGTCCTTCGCATCCCTGAAGGGCGGCTCCATTTTTATATGATCGCCCAATGTGCTCTGTCTGGTAAGTGACAGGTATGGAGAGGTGGTTTCGATATTTATATATTTGTTAAAGGGCTTTATCTTTCTCAATGTGTTTATCGCCAGTGCGGAAGAGATATGAACAAGGTAAACCGGAACGCCCATTTTTTGTGCCAGATAAGAAATACGGACAGCGGCTTCTTCCTCAGCTATATCTGGATGTGTTTCTGTCCAATCCGCAATAGTTGCCTTATCTCCCTTTTCAGCCTTTACCTTGTTATATGCATTCCTTACGATATCTCTGTTCTCAGTATGTGAGCATACAAGGCACTTCTTGGAGGATCTTTTGATCTGCTCAAAAACATCCAGTATAAATCCGTCATCCACATCATCAATTATTCCGGGTATTCCATTCATATAGAGCTTAAAGGATGTCACTCCCAAATGATTGATATAATCCAATATCTCCCTGCACTGTTCCGTAGAGCTGATGACAAAATTCGGTATTATATCTGTATATGACCGTTCTTCAATATTGCCCATAGTTGACTGGAAAGTACTGAAATATGAGCCTGCTTCACTGAAATAGCAGCCTAAGGTAGTGATGCCCCCCAGCAAGGCTGATTTCGTTTCTGTTTCCAGCTCTGTTTCCAGCGGTGCGGAAAATCCTAAATGCACATGAGGGTCTATAACCCCGGGAATGACATACTTGCCCGCTGCGTCTATTACCTCTCCGGCCTTTATATTCCCACCGTACCCCAGAGAGTGTATTTTCCCGCTGCTAATATAAATATCAGCTTTGAACACTCCATTGCCAGGCAATACAACATTGCCGTTTATAATTGCCAAATCTATTTCCGTCCCTGCGCCGCCTGATGGCTGTACAGAGCCGGAGGCCGGACTACGGTACTCAAACCTGTCCAGCTTTGAGCTTATCTCCTTCAGGATTGTCACAGCATCACTGCTGTTGTCCGGACCCTTATCCGGGTCAGCCTTACTGAAATCGACTTTTGCACTCTTTCCCTTAAGAGTCTCAACATATTTGGAATATATGTCTCTGGACATGTTAATCCCTTCCCGTAATATTATTTATTGCATCTATAGCTGCTTCTCTTGCTGACTTGACTTCCGCTTCAGTACCCGAAACATACATCCTGCCGAATCTTCCTACAGGATCGAAGGTTACTATTTTAATGCGGGAGTTCTTTTCTGCTTCATTGACTGCTATGGATATATAGGCTGCCGGTTCAACCTCCAATATGAACAAGCTTTCACCGGGTACTATAATTGAGCCGTGCCTGTTATCCCTGTTTATAAGCTGAGCCTGGTAAGCATCCACATTGGAAATTATCTGCTCAGATACGATATTAGGCTTCATTCTTTCGTTGATACTCAGCTCACAGACATCAAGAATGGCTTCTCCTGCCTGCTTAACATCATCTATAGAAAAGGAATGCAGCTCGATCTCCCCATATTCCCTTTCCACTATCTGGAACCCAGGCTTGGCATTTGTTTGCTTGAGTGCGGCATCCATCAGCTTGTATACTCCGCTTCCGGGCTCCAGCTCGATGTATAGCTGAGCCATACCCGCCAGACATACATCTCCTTTCACAACCGTACCGGTTATCGCTGCGTATTGGGGCTGCATATTGTCAATTATCGCAAAGGTCCTGAGATTGATTTTATCTTTCATTTACAACCTCCTGTGATCAAATAATAGTTATTATTTGAAAAACTCATCCAATTCAGGGTTTGGCCTTGCTATTACATGTACAGATACAAGCTGGCCGACCTTCTGTGCTGCCGCTGCTCCTGCATCCACTGCCGCCTTTACAGCTCCTACATCACCTTCTATGATTACAGTTACCAAACCGCCGCCAACTATTTTTCTGGCTACTATTTCTACATTTGCCGCTTTTACCATTGCGTCTGCCGCTTCAATAGCAGCGACCAAACCTTTAGTTTCAATAAATCCTTTAGATTTCATTTAATACCCTCCTCGTTTTGCGTATGCAAAACATACGCTAATTTAGTCCATTCGCGCAGCAAAGCTGCGTCGCTGACAGGCTATGCCTGGAAGGGACCTTTAATCAATTAAAGTCGCAATCGTCTACTATTCCTACAATCACCGCATCTATCGGACTATTCTTGTCGGACAATGCCAGCCTTGCACTTGAACCTGTTGCTACCAGCACTGTTTCTCCGATACTGCAGCCTATAACGTCCGCTGTTACAATCAGCTCACCGGAAGGTGAACCAGACTTGTTCAGCTTTTGAACTGTAACCAGGCTATAGCCGGCCAGCTCTTTATTCTTAATCGTGGATACGCATTTACCTTGAACCTTGCAGATGTACATTTTTTCACCTACTTACTATCAAGAATTTGCTTTATCTGATCCAATACATAGTCGATTTCCTGCGGCTTGGTATAGAAGTGCGGAGCAACCCTTATTACGTCTCCCCTGGCTGATGCGATTATATTTCTCTTTCGGAGTTCAACCTCCATATCATGGGAGCCCATTTTGTGAGAAACCCAGATTGCCGTTGTACCGCCTTTCTTGCTTACATCAAAGGGGCTTACACATTTGAGACCCCTGCTTAAACAACCGTTCAAGGCATGGGCACTGAGCATGTCTATTCTATCCTTTATCCTCTCGACACCTACCTCGTTCACTATCTCCAGGCCTGCCCTTGCTGCATAAGAGGTCAATACCGGGGGTGTACCCGTCTCAAATTTTCTTGCATCAGCTGCCCAGTCAAGATATCTCGTTTGGAACAGGAAGGGGTTTTCTTGTCCGAACCAGCCTGTTAATGACGGTTTCAGCATGGGAATCAAATCCTTATTTACATACAGGAATGCAACCCCCGGAATCCCGAACAGGTATTTGAGGTTACCGGATGTAAGAATATCAATATTCATTTTCTTGACATCAACAGGCTCGGTTCCTAAGCATTGATAAGTATCTACCAGCAGCAGTGACCCTTTTCTATGGGCTATCTCTGCGATTTTTGCAATGTCCTGTTTAAAGCCGTTCAGGTAATACACATGAGTTATCGAGGTTATCAGAGTGTTTTCATCGATATTCCTTTCATACTCATTTATATCTATCTGATAGTTCTCATCAACAGATATGAAATCGACCTTTGCTCCGTGCTTCTGATGTGCCAGCCATATATGGTCTACTGTAGGAAATTCCGCATCTGTAACGACCACCTTTTTTCTTTTGCCGGTATAATCCAGTGCGCTGGCTATTGATGATACAGCTTCAGATACAGATGTCGATATCGCTATTTCACCGGGATCCGCATTTATCAGCTTTGCGAACTCAACCTTCGCCTCGTATACCTCCTGCACCCATGAGTCCCAATCCATCCCGACTGTAAGCCAGTTATCAAGGTATTTATTTATGGCACCCCTGACCCTTTTTGCCTGTGCACTTTGTGAGCAGTTTGCAACATGTACCACATCCTTTAATATGGGAAACTCTTCTCTCCATTTGTCAACCTCCTGCTCACTTATCAACCCCTTGTATTGCGGGGCTATTACCTTTGTGCTTGCAGGATTGCTGTTGATTACTTCACTCTTGGTTACTTTGGCAGTGCTGTTTACCATGATATCCTGAGTGACAAACTTGATTCCTTTTTTGTCGGCCGCTTCCTTCGCAACAGATGTAACCACATCATTTTCATTTACTACTATGGTATTTTCACCTTTAGAAGCAGCATTTTCTACATCTAGAGCAGTATAAAACCTTTTCACAAGAATAAGCTCCTTCCTTTTTAAACTTCATCTCCGGCCTCAATAAAAATTTTAAGCAGCTCGGGATTCGGCCTTGCGATAACATGAGCGGAAAGCAGTTCACCCACTTTCTGTGCTGAGGCTGCCCCGGCATCTACAGCTGTTTTAACAGCCCCCACATCACCTTTGATGATAACCGTGACATATCCTCCGCCAATTTCAATCTGATCTACAAGCTCCACATTTGCTGCCTTTACCATTGCATCTGCTGCTTCTACACAGCCTACATATCCCTTTGTTTCTATAAAGCCATATGAATACACGATTTTCCCTCCTTCTTGTTTGTTTGTATTTTATACTATCAGAATAATTTGAAAAATTCTGTAAGGTGGGTTACAAATATTAACCATCCATTAAATTTCGCACTGGAGATAAGAGGTTTTTTCAGGCATTTTGTAGAATATTATAGAGTAAGAAATGTTATAAAACTCATACTGGGAGTGTTATTATGGATATTTTAGATTATTTATCTAACATGGAAATAGATGCAGAATACTCGCCGTGGGTAGAGAAGGGCGAATTTGACTGGAGCTGCTTTACCTCTGATATAAAGCCTAAACGCTTCAAAAAGAATAAGATAATCTATCAGCAGCAGGAGGATACTCAATACGTGTACCTTGTTGAGAGTGGGAGGGTCAGGCTTTCGGTTTACAGCGTGGATGGAGAGGAAAAGAGTCTGTTCATTGCAGAAAAAGGCTGTCTTTTCGGAGAAATCTCGTGCCTTGACAGCATACCAAACTTCGCCAATGCGACTGTAATTGTCGACTCCCTTATATATGCTATTCCAAAGCAGGTATTCATGGATACCTTACGTCAAAATCACATGTGCGCACTAAATGTAATCAGTCTTCTGAACAGGAAGATTAGAATATTGTCCACCCAAATAAAGCAACTATCCTTTGATGATTCATATTACAGGGTATGTAATGCTCTCATCCATTTGACAAAGCAGTTTGGTGTAAAAATCGACAATGGCTACAGACTGAGCATTAAGTTTACCCATCAGGAAATGGCCAACTTGATTGGACTTAATAGGGTAACTGTAACAAATATCTTCATAAGCATGACCAATAAGGATATATTGGCAAAGGATAACGGTTACTACATTATAAAAGACATGGATAAGCTGCATGATTATATAACCGCCAATCCTAAAATAAGAAGGCAGACCTTTGATGCCAATCCTTTTGCAGGCAATGACAAGTCCGATAGATAGGCATATTTTAATTATATTTCCAAGGCTGCACTCATATATTTATCACCACACTCCCTTATGATGAATAATGTCCGAATAACCCTCATAGTATTAAGTAGCAATTTAACTTGTCAAGTCTGTACAAGCTAATGCTTAATAGTATAAAGGGGGGATCCTTCTGAAGCTTCTAAGAGAGTTTGCATACCAGTGCTTAATTCTTGTGACTGTATTCGGGCTTGTTTTTGTTGCCTTTGACCTGAGCGGTCCTGCAGCCATTGCCTTTGACAAGGTTGATGAGAATACTGCCGTTAAAGTTTTCCTGCCACATTCACAGGTTCCGCAGAATACTGATGATGAGTCTGGTGAGATTGCTGAATCCGGCATCAGTTATTTTAAAAAAATACTGCTTCCTTTTATTATTTATATGCTGGCCTGCGGTGGGTTCCTGTTTCTAATATTTGAAAACATCAAGCTCTGGAAAACACTGAACCGTATCAAGCCTGTAAGCAAGTTGATGTGGACTGTATGGATAGTTATACTTGGCCTCCTGAGCCTGCTGCCGGTCTATCTCGGCACTAGTCTGATTTTTGAAGGGCTGTGGTACATATTCGTAGTAATTGCAATTCTATTCTTATTCTATTGGGCTTACTGGGTATCAAAAAACTGAAAAAGGGACTGTCCTGAACTCATTAAATCGGCCCTTTAATATTGTGAAAAAGCATCAGTAACACATTACGTGAATTATACATAAGATAATAAAAGTACGGATAATTCCTGCCTTCTAGCAGGATATTCCTGAAAACTTGGCGAATTAAACATCAAACAATACTCCAAAAATAAAGGAGGATGAAGTATGAGTTTCTTAAAAAATTTACAGGAAAAAGCGGTTAGTACAGCCAAGGTTGTCGGTAACAAATCACAGGAAATGGTAGAGATAGGCAAGTTGAAGCTCCACATTACGCAGCTGGAAAGTGATATCAAGAAGCTGAAGCTGGATATGGGAGAGTTGGTTTATGATTCCTTCTCCAAAGACTCTGAGTTTCCCACTGAAGCGGTAACTACTCTCGGTGGAGAAATCTCTGCCAAATATGCTGAAATTGAAGAGACCAAGACAAAAATACAGGAAGTTCAAGCACAATAGACATATCCTTTAAAGGCACCGTATTCATATAAGTATACGGTGCCTTTTTTAGTAATCTGCATATCTGATATCTCTGCTTAAATTTCTATTTCATCAGGGTCTTTTTCAGAAAGCTCTACCTTCCACTCTTCCTCCTGCTCATCAAAATCTGCAATTTTCCCTATAGGCATTTTTATATATTTTCCATATGCTGTTACTGCAATATCTCCATTTGCCAGCAATATCTCTCCGGAGCCCTCAAACAGTCTTTTTGAATCCTTTGTGATTCTTCCTACGACTCTCAGCTCTTCGTCCAGGGGTACAGGTTTTTTATATTTGAGGGTCAGCTCAACTGTTACTCCCCAGGCATTTCTGTCACTTATCAGAATGGCTCTTCCTATGGTCTCATCCAATATGGCTCCGGCTATACCCCCGTGGAGCCTGCCCGGATAGCTCTGATGCTCTTCAATGGGCTTAAACACAGCAACAAGCTCATCATTGTCCAATTCATAAAAAGAGGCCTTCAAGCCCAAATCGTTCTTTAAGCCGCATACCAGGCATTTTCTGCTATTGTGCTGCTTCCCAGTTACTTTATGCTTCATTATAAACCTCCAATTTCTGTTCATCTTCTTGTACTCTTAATAATACTCGACAGTTCATGTATACATACATTATACCTTCTTATTGTTTACTTGTAACAGCTTTTAATATAAAATGCAGCACCCCATTGAGTAATTCAATGAGGTGCTGAACAGGTTGATGACAAACTGCTTAAATATTTCATAGCTTGAATAACGGTGTATACTTATACAAGCAGCCATGTCATAGCTAAGGGATACTTATACAAAGCTTGTTAATGGTACTTAGGAATGGAGCCTTAGAAAAGTCGTATGCAAGGCAAGGAGGCCGAAGCAAGCTCTCAAGGTCAAGGATGACTATTTGAGGGCGTTAGACTTTTCTTTGGCGTAGTTCCTTAGTACCATCAAGATTTGTATATTATTCCGTGCTATACATGGCTGCTCGATTGCCGCTACTTTGTCATTTGCCTCTGCAGCACCCCATCGAGTAATTCAATGAGGTGCTGCATTTTATATCAATTATTCAAATTCTTTAAACATCTTTTCAAAGTCCTCAATACTGTCCTTAACATGATATACATGCTTATCCTCAGGGAATCTTTCATTCTTTACATCATCCACATATTCTTTAAATGCATTTGTAATTACTTCTGCAACATTGGCATATTTCTTAACAAATTTCGGTGTAAAGGCCTGGAACATGCCCAGCATATCGCCGCAAATAATCAATTGCCCGTCACAGGGAAGCCCTGCACCGATAGAATATACGGGAATACTTAATTTATTACTGATAAACCCTGTTAACTCCGGTGGTACAGCTTCTAATAATAATGCTCCCGCCCCTGCTTCCTGGATCTGAATAGCATCTGCAATCAGTTCTCTGGCACTTGCAACGTCTCTTCCCTGTGCCTTAAATCCACCCTGCTGCCCTGAGCTCTGGGGTGTTAAGCCTATATGCCCGAATACAACTATTCCGGCATCGCTTATTGCCTTAATCCTGCTGAGTACTCTTCTGCCACCTTCCAGCTTTATTGCGTCCATATCTGCCTCTTTTAAAAAGCGGCAGGCATTCACTACTGCATCTTCATCAGATACCTGATATGAACCGAAGGGCATATCACCTATGGTAAATGTATTTGGTGCACCTCTCCTTACTGCCTGACAGTGTGAAATACAATCCTCCATTGTTACCGGAACAGTTCCCTGATAGCCCAATACTACCATTCCCAAGGAATCTCCAACAAGGATCATATCCAGGCCCGCTTGCTCCGCAAACGAAGCCATGGGAAAATCATATGCTGTAATCCAGGATGCTTTCTCGCTCTTTTTTTTCATTTCTACCAAATCAAGAATTGTCTTTTTCTTTGCCATTTTGCTCTCTCCTATTTTCTAATATTATTTATCCATGCTTTATCCTGATTCATCATTTTTATTGCAGCATAAACTGTTATGAATTGAACAAACATGATCGGGAAGCCCATGAGGCCTGAAACAACCTCCAGTGGAGCCAATCCCCCTATTCTCATAAGTAACAATGCAATAGCTGAAATCATAATGGCTGTAATAAGACGTACTTTTTGAGAAGGTTCGGATTTGCTCATGTCATCGGTACTTGCATAAGCTGCAATAGAATATGTCGTAGAATCAAGAGTTGTAATCAAGAAAATCATTGTCAGTATGGTAAATATCGCCATGACAACATTAGGAATCGGCAGCGAGGCAAGGACTTCACCAATGGCGACCATTGATCCTCCGCCATTTTTCACAATATCAATTACAGGAACAGCACCGCTTAAATATTGATGCATGCTGAGTCCTCCAAGAATACCTGTTGCCAGCCATGAAATCATCAATGGTGCAAAGAAATAGGTCAGTATCATCTCTTTTATTGTTCTGCCCTTTGAAACTGTAGCTGCAAAGACACTGTGCAGCAGAGCCCATGTAGCGCAATAAGCAAACCAGAATACCGTATATCTCTGAACTCCGTCTGCCGCTCCTGTTCTTAAAGAGTCACTATAAAATGAGATGTCTATGTAATTTTTAAAAAGGAATCCCAGACTGTCTGTGAAGTGGTTAAGTATGAATACCGATGGTCCTATCAGCATAATAAGTATGGCAAATGCACCTGCAAGATACATATTGAACACACTCAGATTTTTTATGCCTTTCTCTATACCCAGGTATGCACTGGCTGTAAAGCATATTATCCAGATGATAGTTATTATTAAAGTTAAAGTAAAGTTAACCTGCAAACCGAACATTTTAGATAAAAGCGTTGTAACAATCGGTGTCCCCAGACCCAGAGTAACGGATGCACCTGCTACTATACTGACAAGGAATAGAATATCCAGGAACTTTCCACCCAAACCATCGGTAAATTTATCTCCGAAAATACAACGGCATGCCTCAGATATTCTTAGCAGCGGCCTCTTTCGGACATGGAGTACATAGCCCATAGCCGGTGCCGACATTACGAAAATTGCAAAGGTCTGCAGGCTCCAAAGAAACATACCGTAAGGATTTCCCCACATCAGTGCTTCTTTTGACAGGGGTTCAAGACCGAAGGGCGGATCTATGGCAACAGAAGCCCACTGCATCATTCCTGTACGCATAATGGTTGACCCAAGCCCCATTGCTATAAGGATAGAGGCATACTGGAACAAGCTGAATTGAGGTTTGTCATCCGGGTTGCCCAATACAACCTTTCCGTATTTGGAGTATGCAATAAAGAACCCTGCTCCGACAAGAATAATCGAGTACCAGATATACAGCCATCCGAAATTATCGACTATAACATCAAAAATACTATTGAGAAACGCTATTGATGAAGTCTCATTCATTGCAAAAGGTATACTGAAAGCAACAAGAACAATCAAAGATGGTATTAATATCTTATAGTCTATTAGAGTATTTTTTACTGAGTCATCCTTATTCAGTTTAAGCATTATTAATCCCCCTTTTTATTTTTTTCTACTTCGCCTTTGGCTCCATAGGAAAATCTATCAATACTTCACCGCGGTCCTTTCCGACAACAGAAGCATTTGTCACCAGATAATCACCTTTTCCACTGCCGACCAGCCATGACAGGATATGGAACACCATACCTTCTTTGAGTACAAGATCACTGTAACGCCGCAGGCCGACCACCATGCTCCCGCCGACCCATCCGGGAGGGAATCCGATACCGACCATATAGCCGCAGTGATGGCGCGTATAATGTGAGAGTCCTGCCGCATCCACTACCTTCTGCCACTCTTCATATACATCGGCGGCTCTGTTGCCCTCTTTGAGGCTGCCGATCACCGAGTTAAAGGCGTCAATACATACCTTTGAAATCTCCATAGTACCTTTTGGCATATCTCCCAGGAAGAACATTCTGCCCATGGGAGCATGATAATGCTTGGCAGCTCCGCTCATCTCAATAAACAAGCGGTCTCCTTTTTCAAGCTTTCTGTCACTCCAGGTTACATGCTCCATTCCCAGAGTTGGAGTGGAGCGGACAAAGGGCTGGAATCCCGGAGGGTCTCCCCCCGCAAGGCACATGGCCTTGTATATTTCAGCTGCAATTTCATTTTCTCTTACACCTGCATCAAATGTGTTTGCAGCAGCTTCCATCATCTTTGTGGAAACCTTTGCAGCCTTCCTGACATACTCCATTTCAAAGGGAGACTTTACCGTTCTCAGCTTGTCTATCTCATCTGAAAAATCGTTCCATACAGCCTTATCAAGCCCGGAATAGATTCTCTGACTGTTTTCAAGAGGAGCAAACATAGTTCGCTTCTCCATTCCCAGGCGGCCCTTATCCAGCCCCATCTCCTTGATTTCACGGACGACATGGTCTGCAGCGTTTTCATGATCCAAATATCCCACGAACTTGGCATTCTTCAGCATCGCTCCGACTGATACACTTTCCATCTGACGTATTACCAGACGCATTTCCTGTTCCTTCGGGACTACCAGTATGTGCGGAGCAAAGTAGCCGAAATGGTCAAGTCCGGTAAGGTAATAGATGTTTTCAGGGCTGGTTATAATGCAAGCATCCAGGCTGTTTTTCTCCATTGCTTTACGAACATTCTCTACTCTTATACTTAGTTCACTAATTGGGAAAGGATTAACTCCACTCATTGGAAATGAATCAGGCTCGTAATCATTACTCATTACTAATAACACACCTCCTGTTTTGAATACCCTCACACAAGGTTATTTTTAATAGCTCTTAAATACACTCCCCCTTTTTAATATGAATTCCTGACTGTGTGAATTATCCCAGGCACAACTCCTTTTCAACTCTTTTTGCAGACTTTGTTATGCATAATCCACCCAAGCCTGTGCATCTGAATTCTCTTGGCATTAATAGTCCGACATCCATCATGGCCTTTATAGTTTCATCCAGTGGTATGAAGGGGTCAAAGCCATTCAGTACCATATTGGCAGAGAGAATTCCATTTACAGCTGCCATCGGGTTTCTGCCTACACAGGGTACATTCCCGACACCTGCTACAGGATCACATATAAGCCCGAGTATATTCTGTATTGCCAGGGAAGCAGCAGCAAATCCCTCTTCAACACTTCCACCCAGCAGCTGAACGATTCCTGCTGCCGACATACTGCCGGCGGCACCATTCTCCGCCTGACAGCCACATACCTCAGCTGCAAAAGTGGCTTGATGGTCAATGAATACTCCAATAATTCCTGAAGCCAGCAGTGCTTTAGCCGTATCTTCATCTGATAGGCCCATCTGATCCCCAACAGCAACAATTGCACCCGGGAGAACCCCGCAAGAACCACCGGTGGGTGCTGCGACGACTTTTCCCCTGCAGATGTCATACTCCATGATACCGGTTGCCCATACCATCACCTTGTTCAACATTCCCATATCTATCATTCTGGCATTCTCTTTTTTCATATTTCTGTCAATGGTCCCTGCTTTTGACGGCAAGAAGCCTCTCTTTTCAAAATTGCCTTCGATTGCCTTCAATGCAGATTCTCTCATAACCCTTACAATGCGGGCCATCATTTCAACTATTTCATTCCTGCTTTTTCCACTGATTGCTTCTTCGTAATCACATGCCAGCTCCCAAAGAGTACTGTTTTTTGTTTTGTTATACTCCAACGCTTCTGCAGCATTCATGAAAGGTACTTTGTCTACTATTCTCTTTACTACGGGTAAAACAGGTTTTATGTGCTTTACGAGTATTACTCCCGGTAAATTCTTAAATTGTCCCAGAAGCTCATCAGATATTTCCGTATCTAATTTGATATCTATCAGGTACCTATTAATCTCTTGGCTTTTTTCTATTCTGGCTTCGAAATTTAAATTGGTCTTTCCAAGCAACATCTTTATTTCTTCCAAGGTTTCAGGCTCTTCTGTTATAACAAGGACATCAATACAATCACCTTTTAAGGATACTGGGAATGCACCATATTTCGTTATCTCAAACATTCCTCCACCGGTTGAAGCTGATTCTATACTTATTTTCCTGCCGCTTTTGCCTTTAAGGTTTATTCTGGCGAAATTGGGATGTATATCTCCTTCTATGCTTTCGATCTTAAAATCTACTTTTACGTTCTTTTCCTCTGCAGTTTTAAGAGACTGTTTAATTTTTTCATCAGATATGTCAATGCCTAATATGCCGCCCACAAACCCATAGTTGGAACCCTGAGCTATATAGGTTGCAGCATATGATCCATTCCGGTCGAATTTGATTTCAATTTCTTCTACTTCGTCATCCAGCAGCATATTCGCTACTTTTCCTATACGTGCCGGCCCGGCGGTATGGGAGCTTGATGGTCCTATCATAATAGGGCCGAAAACCTCGTTGAAAATACTACATGGTTTTTTGTTCACCTTATCCCACCCCTTATATCAATTTTTTGTGAAATATCAGTGCCTTTACTGTTCGTATCCGCACCAGTCCAGTATGGTACATGCAATGATCTTGGTCGTCTCAATCAACTTTTCTACGTCCACATATTCATTTGCTTTATGGGCTGTCCCTCCGGGTCCCGGTCCAAATACTACCGCAGGTGTGTTCCCATATCTGATCAGGGCACCCGCATCGGTACCCCATGGGGTTCCAACTATATTGGGGTCATCATTTTTGACATACTTATAATTATCAGCTATTGTTTTTACCAAAGCATGTTCTTTATCAACACTGCCTGAATTCAAGCAGAAGCCATACCATTCTATTTGCGGCATATGCTCTTTTAACCAACCGTCTTCCCTTGCAGCCCCATATACTGCATTTTCCAGTTCTCTCCGTGCTTCCGATATCTCCTCATCGGGAGAAAAGCTCATTCTTCCTTCTATAATTACTTCATCCGGCACGCTTGTGGGAAATATTCCGCCTTTTATTATTCCGATATTAACACTGAATGGAGCAGGATGATGCTTATACAGCTCATGCTTTATTTCTTTTATCCTTTTTGCCTCAAATTCATTAAGTTTTTGTACTATCATGCTTGCTTTGTTTATTGCATTTACGCCTAAATAGGAGGTTGCTCCATGGGCCGCCAAGCCCTTTATGATGATTCTGAACCACGTGACCCCCATTGAAACCGGGCACAGCTGCATATCCGTCGGTTCGGGGACAATTGCTCCGTCGGCCTTGTAGCCTCTGCTGATTGCTGATAAGGTTCCTGCTCCTCCGGTTTCTTCCCCTATCACACTTTCTATGATTACATCTCCATTAAGCTGTATCCCCGAATCCATGATTGCTTTTACCGCCATCACGTTGGCAATAATACCGCCCTTCATATCACAAGCCCCACGTCCGTATATTTTTCCATCTTCCAGTTTCCCGCTCCAGGGGCTGTCATTCCAGTCATTGTCTCCCCCAGGTACGACATCTATATGTCCATTTAAAAGGATAGACCTTCCACCGCCTTTTCCTTTTAATGTTCCTGCCACATTTGGGCTGCCCTTATAATCCTCCCTTGCTGCAAGAAAATCAGGGTTGATTTTCATATCCTCTGTTGACGGTTCCCACATATCCACATCAAAGGATAGCTTTTTAAGAATGCTTGAAAAATACATTTGTGCATCTTTTTCCTCTCCCAATACACTTGGGTATCTTATGATTTCCTGCGTGTTTACAATAATTTCGTTTCTGTTCTTTTCTATCATTTTTAACACTTTATATTTTGCGTTATCCATGTCATTCACTCCTTTTTTAATACTTGCTGCAGTCAACTTTATCATGCAGCCCTTTGGCCTTGCAACAAATTATTAAAGCAAAATTAAAGAGTTGATGAAATAACTCGAACAAGTATTTAAAAGCTATGGTCTTGGAATTGAAAGGTCTTCTCTATAGTTGTTGAATACTGGTTGATATGGACTTCTGTCACACCACTCTTTTGCAATTGCTGCGAATCTCACTTTTTCTTTCACCAGGAAGTTAAGGTAGCTTGGATCTCTCCAGGAATTATATAATTCACTCTCACTCTTTCCAGGCTCAAACTTGAAGTAAACCGGGCCACATATTCTGGCAATCTCATCCGCTTCTATATTTCTTTGGTGGCCTCCCATGGAGTCAACTATACTCATATAAACATCCATTGGCATATCTACTACGCTTCTGATTGAAGCAAGCATTGCAAGGGATAAATCGGCCAGAGGGTTAAAGCTGTCTGCCCCCAGGTCTGACAGCAGTTTTGCCCCAACTGCATTAGCATGGCCGGCAAAAACTGACACCTTGAACTTAACCTCCTTAGGAATCACACCCTCTTTTCTCATTTGATCCACCAGATACAATAATCCCTCATCACAAATCAAGAATCCTCTGATTCCTGCTTCTATACACCGGTCCAGCTCTTTAAGCCACATATATAAATTGTCCTGCCCTCTTATTCTCATTCCGGATACATATCCTTCAGACGTAGTATATTGCCTTCCCAGGTCCCACCCTCTGCTTGGCACCGGATTAAGCATTACTTCTATCTTGTTTTCCGCACCTATCTGAGCATAATATTTTAGTTCCTCAAACTCCAAGAAAGCTGATCCACCAACAGTACCAATGATCCTGTGGATTGGCAGCTTCTTTTTTTCAGATTCTTTTATTAATACTTCAAAGTTTTCTGCATTTTCTATTCCCGCAATCTCCATCCTGTAGTGTGCACCGCCCTCAAAGGTTACCTTGGAAGAAGGCAAATCGTGTCTGTCTTTTAACGGGAAATTTGTTTTCTCCGTTATGAATTTTTCAATATTCTGTATTGACATATAAAAACCCCCATTTTTTAGTATTTAATACTTATATGTAAAACCTTAAGCTTTGCCAAGAGTTTAGAATGGCTAGAACAAATTTACCCCCTTTCGAATGTAATCGCTCCACAACCTTCCAACAACATTTTATAATATTCTGAAAAAAAAGGCAATATATTTTTCTATATTTAGCAACTACTTTCTATATATTAGATTTTATTAGTTTCATTCTTGGTTATAATGCAAATTCTCTTTAAATCCTTACTGTGATCACACCACAATAGAATATGATTCTATTTCGCTCTGCCAGATTCAGCCAAATAGAACATTGTCTATTCAATGGAACAAAAAACAGATTAAGCTTAACTTAATCTGTTCAGTAATATTCATCATTATAGAATTTTGTTCTATCCCTCTATTAGTTCGTTATTATATCCCAAGTAAGTAGATAATGCACTGCTTGCCATCTCCAAATCCTTTTTAATATTCATTATTTTCGTGAAGTTCAAGCGCATACTGGGGCCACTTACACTAATAGCTGCTATAACCTCATTTTTATAGTTTCTGACAGGCATAGCAATACACGATAATCCGGGGTAATACTCCTGGTCATCTATACTATAACCCTGCTCCTTTACTTTTCCCAATTGGGCAATTAAATCCTCCAATGAAGTAATGGTATTAGGCGTGCAGCTTTCCAGCCGGCCATCTCCAAATATTTTAATCAACTCTTCCCTATCCAGCTCTGAAATAATCGCTTTCCCCATAGCAGTAGCATGTAACGGCTCCCGTGTTCCGATGGGAACATTGGCTACCAGTGTTGATTTGGGATCTATTCTGGAAATGATAACAACATTGTTATCCACTCTGACTCCTAAATTTACTGTCTCCTCATATTTATTGCAAAGATTTTGAAGCACGTCCTTATTCAGGTTGGATAAATTCCTTTGCTGGGGAATATTATTGCCTATCTCAAAGAACTTCCAGCTCAAACGGTACTTTGTGCTTTCAGAACACTTTTCAACATAGTTGTAAGCCATAAGTGTGTCTAATATTCTATGTATTGTACTCTTTCCAATACCTAGTATACTGTCTAACTCACTTATCCCCAATCCTACCCCCTCTTTGTGCATAACCTCGATTATTTCCAGTGCTTTCTCAAGTGTTTGTACCGGATATTTGGGTTTGTGAGTCTCAAGTGCCTTTCCCAACAATATCATTCTCCCATCCTTTTCTATATACTAGAATATCATTTTCATTAATAATAACATTATAGCATATTAAATTCAACACTCAATATCGAATCCGGGGTCTTCATACCCGGCAAATATCCTCAAGCTTCTTTTCTCTTACAGCATTAATTCAAGCTGTAGATATCTGAGAACTCTAAATGTATTTTTTCTACATTGACATTGTTCTGTGGTTTGTTTTCTTCTTTTATAAGAACATCACTCTCAAGCACGGTTTTTACCGGAATTTCTATTATAAACTCTGTCCCTTTACCATGCTCACTCTGAACGCAAATACTTCCTCCATGCATTTCCACTATGGATTTAACCAGGGAAAGTCCTATACCACTACCTTCCTGGGCCCTGTTGAGAGACTTATCTACTTGCCTGAACCGATCAAAGATTATATCCAGCTTTTCCTCGGGAATACCTATACCAGTGTCCTTTACAGATATAATAATCCTTTCTCCCTTGTCAAACATGCTGACATTTATACTACCGCCCTCATTGGTAAATTTGACGGCATTTGACAGGAGATTCAGTACAATTCGTTCAATATTGTCCGGATCACAGGCAATTACTTTCTCTTCCACATCGGTATCAAATATCAAATCAATGGATTTTGCCTTAATGAATTCTGATACCGATAATGTAATATTTTCTACTATGTTCACTATGTTGTGATTTTGCATCTTGACTTCAAAAAACCCTGAATCAATTTTTGTGATATCAATTAAATTGTTTATAAGCCTCAACTGCCTGAAACAATTCTGCTTCATTATGCCCGTGTACTTTTTGATGCTATTGTCTATTCCATTTTTGGAATTGCTTTTCATCATGGATTCCAGGAATTGCAGAGTGCTCATTATAACATTCAGTGGGGTACGAAGCTCATGGGACAGGTTGCTGAAAAAGTCATTTTTCATGCCGTCAAATACCTTTGCTTGCTCTAAAAGCCTTTTAGTCCGTGCATTATCCTCCTGAAGCTGCTCCGACAGCTTCCTGAAGGTGATATCTCTCAAAATCACAAGCTGTGCATTTTCTCCCTCGAAGCAAATAGGCATGGCCATAATTTCAACATAAATTACAGAGCCGTCGGCACGGATTATCTTATCCTCCATTGGTATTGCTCCGTTGTCTTGATTCTGCAGATATTGCTCCTGCATGTTAATAAGTTGTGATTCGTTTATATCCAGGTACTTCCCTATAGGCTTTCCCATAAGATGCTCAACACTTTTTGCCTGAAGTAAATTTAAGCCTTCAGCATTTGAAAATTGTATAATATCTTCTTTTAGAATGAAAACAGCAAAGGGTGATAATTCTACCAGCTTCTCATAGCGGTCCCTGCTCTTCTGTAAATTTTCCTCAGCTTCCTTGCGTGCCGTAATATCAATAAAAGAGATTACCACACCTTTGATAATATTTTCATTTGTACGATATGGAGCATATTTCAGCAAATACCACTTATTAGTTGTACTCTGCACCTCGTGTTCAAAAGGTACAAGAGTGCTCATCACATTCCTTGCCTGCTCGGTCAGATGCTCATTTTTCAAGTTGCATGAAATATGGTTTATCGGACGGCCGATATCCGACTCTATAAGGTTCACTTCCCCGGTTACTGCCGGTGTGAATTTCCTCACACACAGGTTTGAATCAAGGAATATAGTACCTATTGTCGTGCTGTTTAAAAAGTTCGTCATATCGTTGTTCACCTCTGCCAGTTCCTGTATCTTATACTGATATTGGGTGTTCACAACGATTAGTTCCTGATTGACGGATTGAAGCTCTTCATTTGTGCTGTGCAGTTCTTCATTGGAAACCAACAGCTCTTCATTAGCAGATTGTATTTCTTCGCTTGAGGTTTCGATTTCCTCAATGGATGTTTGAAGGCTCTCTTTCGTATACTGAAGCTCTTGCTCAAGGTCTGTTATACGCTCGTGCAATTTGCCTACAGTATCATAATTCTCGATATAATCTCCCTGGGAGACACTGCTTCTGATTTCTTCGAACAGCACAAGAGCTAATGTACCATTCTTTTTGGTAAGCAGAGGCTTGACAACCAGGTTGATATTGACAACCTCTTCCCCAAGCTTGACTTTGATATTTGTATAGGTAACTGTCTTTTTCTCTTTTTTCACCTTGTTTAATGCAGTTCCCAGAGCTGTAGACAGTTCCTTCGGGACCATTTTTTGAATGTCATAATAGGCCCTTCCTCTCGGGACCTTTAAAAATTTATCGGCATCACCACAAACCTGCACCAGCTCACCATTCTCATCAACTACAACACTGGGCGGCAGACATTCCTCTATCAGCTTTGCACAAATATCATCCATTTCCCAACTATTCCTTACCCTATGTGTAAAATAATCATCAGCCCTTTTTTGTGGAACTACCTTCATTCCTGTAGATATAATGGAAACGTCATCTATCAGTGGACGTTTTTTAGTCTCTCTGCACTTAAAAATCTTCCATTTTGCATCCACTGTTGAAAAATAGCTGCCAAGCTCGCCTGTTGTTTCGCTGGTGCCTAAGAACATAAAGCCATTGGTTTCAAGTGCAAACTGGAACGTTGACAGAATTCTGGTCTGAAGCACCGGTTGAAAGTAAATCAACAGATTTCTGCAGCTTAAAAGGTCTATCTTAAAAAACGGCGGATTGCTTATCAAATTGTGGAAAGAAAAAATGACCATTTCACGGATGGTTTTTGATATCTGATAACCGTCTTTCTTCTTTATAAAATAACGGTTCAATCTTTCAAGGGATACATCACAGAAGATACTGTCGGGATAAAACCCTTCACTTGCGTATTCAATCGCATTATTGTCAATATCGGTAGCAAATATTTTTATATTTATATTCTTATGAGTAATGTCCATATATTCCTTAAATAATATTGCCAGTGAATATGCCTCTTCACCCGTTGAGCATCCTGCGACCCAAATCCTGATAGTAGACTTGTCCGGCTTGCCGGTGAATATTTCGGGAATAATTTTATTTCTGATAACATTAAATGCCTCTTCATCCCTGAAGAACCTTGTTACTCCTATCAGTAAGCTATTGTATAAACGTTCTACTTCCTCGGGATTATCCCTTAATAGCTCAAGATATATATCCGGGTCTTGTATTTGATTTATCCTCATACGTCTGTCTATGCAACGCAAAACCGTACTCTGCTTATAAAGGTTAAAATCGATTGAATACCGCTTCTTTATGATATCGTATATGGTCATTAATGTATCCGGGCTTTCATCCTCTTTGGGTTTCTCAATAGCCTTTGTATCTATTAATGAAGGTTGTCCCGTATACTTCCGCAATTCATCAGGCATGAACTGCGGAGCCATTATATAGTCGCAAATATTCGTTGCTATTACACTTTTAGGCATACCGTTGAATTTAGCCGTCATCTCGTCCTGTGCCACTACAATGCCGCCAGCTTCTTTTATAGCCCTGCATCCACGGGTACCGTCACTCCCTGTACCTGAAAGTATGATAGCTATGGATTTCTCACCTGCGTTTATTGCAAGGGACTCTAAGAAGGTGTCTATTGCAAGGTTGATCCTCTGAATCGGCTCCTGGTCACTGAGTAAGAACTGTCCTTCCGAAATGACTACATTATACTTGGGAGGATTCAGATAAATGCATCCCGGGTTAATCTGCATTCCGTTCTGTATCTGATATACCTTCATTTTAGTATGCTTTGACAAGAGTTCAGGCATAAAGCTTTTATAATCCGGAGACAGATGCTGGATTACAACAAATGTCAAATTATCAGCCAGTGGCATATTTGCAAAAAATTGTTCAAGAGCTTCAAGCCCTCCGGCAGAAGCCCCCATACCCACAATATAGAAATTATTTATCTGCTTGTTAGAGATTGACGATTCATTTTCTTCTATTCCAGCCTTTGCGCTTTTCCCCTCATCACATTCATTCTTCTTATTCATTTGTGTTTCCCCCTAGATTGTGGATGTGCTCATAAGAATAAATCATACTTAATTTATATATAATTACTTACATAATATTTCCAATTAATTTTAACCTACCAATGCTGATTATATCAGAATTTATCCAATATTTAAACATTTTATGAATATTTTTCTATATGAGTAAGTATAAGCATTATTAATACACTTTTATGGAAACCGTTAAAGTGTATTAAGCTTGTAAACCTGCTTGAGGGATATCTATAAATAGTGCAAAAAATAAAGGTGGTCTATTTTGTTTCCAAAATAAACCACCTTATAAAACAAGCTCTAATTCAACGGGTACACCATTTGAATCTACCAAGTATTGTTTACCTCATTCCTTTTTCAAACCAAAATCTTGTCAAACAAACTCTAAACTAATTTTACTAACTACACCGACAAACTGACTAGAATAGAAAACTCAAACCAAACGGATCGTAATTTACCAGGGAGTTACATATTAGTTGAATTAGAGCCTGTCAGAAAGATTTGCTACATCCTTTCGATGTATTCATCCTTCTTAACTCTATTATACCACAATAAATCAATAATGCAATGGAAATTTTCAGAATATTTAATTTTTACCGAAAATACGCTCATGGATCTGCTTTCCCGTGGGTGTTGATGCCAAGCCTCCGGTGCCGGTCTCTCTAAGCTCGCAAGGAAGGGATCTTCCCACCTTCAGCATGGCTTCCACCACTTCGTCAAAAGGAATGATGCTTGTGATGCCTGCCAATGCCAAATCTGCAGAGATAAGAGCATTCGCCGTCCCAATGGCATTTCTCTTGATGCAGGGTGCCTCAACCAGTCCTGCAATGGGATCGCACACCAAGCCCAGAACGTTCTTTATGGCCATTGCTGCCGCATCCAAAGCCTGTGCAGGTGTTCCTCCCAGCATCTCGACAATGGCCGCTGCCGCCATTGCCGCCGCTGCGCCGGTTTCTGCCTGGCAGCCTCCTTCAGCACCCGCAACAGTAGCGTTTCTGGTAATCAAATACCCCACGGCCGCCGCTGTAAATAAGGCATTGACTATATCCCCGTCATTTTTTCCAAACCGCTCGGCCGTTGTTATGATCGACCCCGGCAAAATTCCGCTGGATCCGGCTGTCGGTGCCGCAACAATCTGCCCCATGGCGGCATTGACCTCCAGTACAGCCATGGCAGCCGCTACTGCCTTGTTCATATCCTGTCCGGCAACCGTCCGGTCTTTTTCATAATAATGTCTGAGCTTTTTTGCATCTCCTCCGGTCAAACCGCTAACGGAACGGATGTCTTCAGTCAAGCCTCTTTCTACAGCTTTCTTCATGACCTCCAGGTTTTTCTTCATTTCATTTATGATCAGATCCTTATTCCTCTGGGATACATGAACCTCTCGTACCAGCATCATTTCAAATATCCTGACATTGCTCTTATTGCATATACTCAAGAGCTCCGAACCACTTGTAAAGTTTATACTCATCTGCACCTTCCTCTTTCCCTATAACGAGTAGGGGCATATATTCCACATTAATTTGTCATGCCCCGTCAACGAGTTTCAAAAAAGGCTTCCTTGACTGTTAAAACGCTTTAATGGAAGCCTTTTTTATAATGCTTCTATTAGATATACATCTTGAATTTCATCACCTAAAGCCCTGACCTGGGCAATAGCTTTTTTTGAAATATCATTGTCGGTTTCAATAATCATGAAGGCATCCTGGCCCTTAGTCTGTCTGAAAACCCGCATGAATGCTATATTGATATTGAATTGAACCATAAGACTGGTCACTTCTGCTATAACCCCCGGCCGGTCAATATGACGGATAACCAGAGTAGGATACTCACCGGTAAACTCTACATTCAATCCGTTAATCTGTATCACCCGGATATTGCCGCCCCCGATGGAGCAGCCCACCACTTCCGTTCTCTTGCCGCCGCTGCCGGTTATCAGCATTTTTACAGTATTGGGATGAGGCGGGTCGGCATCATCAACTACAAATTCATAGTCCAAACCTGAAGCCCTGGCATAGTCCAAGGATTTGCCAAGATTGGGGTCATCAGGCTCCATGTCCATTATCCCTGCCAATAACGCCCGATCGGTGCCATGACCCTTGTAAGTCTTGGCAAAAGAACCGTAAAGCACAAAGGTAACCCTTTTCACATCATTTCCACTTATTCTTCTTGCTACCTTTCCCAGTCTGGCCGCTCCGGCGGTGTGGGAGCTTGAGGGCCCGACCATCCTCGGCCCGATAATATCAAATACGCTATAATCCATTTTAGCTTACTCCTTAAAATATAAACAAATTGTTAATTATATTATATACCTATAATAACCAAAAGTGGACAAGATAATTACTGTAATTCCCAGAAATCCGCACTGCTAATATCAGGGCTTTGAACTTGACACCTATCCATGAACATTTTTTTATATGTTTCCTTAATTTCTTGACAGGAAAAGGTTTTCCCATATAATAAACATTAAAGACATACGTATATATATCGCCTCATTTCACTTATTCAACACGAATAATCTGCTTTAAAGCTTTTATTATATCCAATATCTATATATTTCGCGAAAAACATTTTATATTCTTAATTCAGATTTCGCGTAAATGTTTCCTTGGTTGTTATTGAATTCGCACTTTGCCCAATGTAAATACTTTTATGCGTTCAATCTATCATATTTAATTATTCTTAAAGTCTATTAAAAAGAAGAGGAGGTGGGAGTAACCTACAGCAAATCCTTATCAAAAAATGTAAATGGAGGGGTCGAAATGTTCACAAGAAAAAGAAGTGTATTAAGCCTCATCGTCTGTTTTGTCATGCTTTTCACACTGCTGACAGGATGCAGTCAGAATGCTCCTGCACCTACCCAACCAGCTGCCGCAGAGCCTGAAAAGGTTGAACCGGTTACTCTTGTCTGGTCTTATTGGGGTGACCCGTGGGAAATTGAAATCAATAAGAAGATTGCAGCAAAATATGAAGAGACACATCAGAATATTAAGATCGAACAGCAGTATGCACCTTGGAGCAGCTACTTTGAAAAATTGGAAACCCAATGGGCAGGTGGCACTTCTCCGGATGTAATGTTCCTTACAAATGTGCCCTCTTATGCGGAAAAAGGCGTTCTTGCAGACATGGGTACCTTGACAAAAGAAAACAATTACAATATGGATGACTACTACCCGGAATCGTTGAAGCTCTTTCAGTATGAAGGCAAGCTTTACGGCGTACCAAGAGATAATGATACAAAGGTTCTTTTCTATAACAAGAAATTATTCGATGATGCCAAGCTTCCTTATCCCGATAAATCCCTTACATGGGATAGCTTGATCACTACGGCATCACAGCTTACAAAAAGGGATGGAACCGGCAGAGCCAGCCAGTACGGCCTCGCTTTTGACCCGAACACGTGGTTCCTATACATATGGATGAATAATGCGCAATTCCTGGATGACTATGACAAACCTACAAAAGTACTCTTTGAAGATCCGAAAGCCATTGAAGCACTGCAGAATATGGGAGATCTGATCAATAAGCACAAATGCGCTCCGTCCTATGAATTAATCAAGGATTCCTCGCAGATTTCCCAGATGTTCATGGCAAACCAGATTGCCATGGTCGTAGGCAACCATGCGTTAATCCCAAGCTTCATCCAAACAAAGGACTTGAGCTGGGATGTTGCCTATCTTCCGACAATGAACGGCAATCCCAAGAAGAACATCATGGGTGGCGCAGGCTACACCATGTCTTCAATGTCCAGGCATCCTAAGGAAGCCTATGAATTCTGGGCATATGTTACCGGCCCTGAAGCACAAAAAATGTTCGTGGACTCCAAGCTCATCGTTCCTGCAAACAAAGCTGTATTGAACTCTGATGAATTCCTGAAGCAGAGCTACAACGCACAGGTATTCGTAGATGAAACAGCCGAAGGACAGAGTTATCCTACAACTTCAAAATTCAGTCAGCTGTGGATGACCTCAAATCAGTATTTCGAAGGAATATGGACCGGAGAGAAGCGTGCAGACGCGGTGGTTAAAGAAGCAATGCCCGAATTGACAAAAATCATAACAGAGTAAAAACAACTGCAGTATGCCGGGGGCTGATCTCCCGGCATACTACAACATCAGGAGGAATATCCCATGAGGATTTTTGATACGCATATCCATTTTCCGGCAGGCTTTTTTTCAGGCAATGGATTGGATACAAACACATGCTTCAGAAGCTTGGATGCTTTGGCAGATCAGTGCAGCAAGCTCAATATTGAGAAGGCTTGCTTGATTGGCGGTCCGGGAATGCTGAACGACTGGGTACTGAAAGCCATTCACAAATTTCCTGATCTCTTTGTAGGCCTGGCCTACTTGAATGTAGATGAGGAAAAAGCTGAAGCCGTATCCAGGTACCGTGAGCAAGGCTTTAAAGGCTTGAAATTCATATTACCCCATAAGAATTATGATGATCCATCCTATTACGGCATATATGCCCAAGCCGAAGCAGAAGGCATGATAAGCCTTTTCCATACGGGAATAATCGGTGGCTCTTTTGACTTTTTAGAAATGTCCGGTCAACCGGATGACAAAATTATTTCAAAATGCAGAAAAAGTGAGCAGGCAATAAAAACCTTTAAAACCTCATCTCTTTTTATGCAGCCCCTTACCCTGGATACGATATCCATGCAATATCCCGAGCTGAAAATAATAGGTGCCCATATGGGTTATGGCTTGTACGATACAGCATGTGCCGTGGCCAGATGGCGGCGAAACGTCTGGTTCGACATCTCCGGAGGTGATGTTGTCCGGAGGCATATTCTGAAGGGTGCCTATATTAAGCGGGAAATAAATGTCGGGAAGCTGACCTTTGGAACCGACTCAAGCCTGAAGGAAATGGAAAGAGAAGTCCACGGCTGGCTTACAGCCTTTAAGGACATCGGATTGAGCCCGGAAGAAACCGATGCCATTCTATATGAGAACGCCTCTCATATTTTTAAATAATTTAAAATAGGAGATCGCTATGTTGAGAAAAAGCACATTAGCCAAAAAACAGCACAGGGCTGCCTTACTTTTTCTTATGCCGCATTTTATCGGCTTTTTCGTTTTTGTTATTTTAAGTATCGCAGCAACCTTTGTCATCAGTTTTTATGACTGGAACATGATTAATCCGGCCAAATTTGTCGGTGCAGATAATTATGTCAAGCTTTTTACAAATGATTCCATCGCTGTAAAAACAGGCATCAATACACTGGTCTATACCTTCTTCACAGTTATTTTCATCGTTGCCTTTTCACTGCTGGCTGCATTGGGCTTGAGCAAGGATATAAAAGGAACCGTTTTCTTCCGGACCGTCTATTTCCTGCCTGCAGTTGCCTCTTTGGTGGCGGTTTCCCTTGTCTGGCTGTTCATTTATAATACAGACCACGGCCTTCTCAACCATGTATTGCGCTTTATCGGCATTGTACATCCTCCGGCCTGGCTTTCCAGCAGTAAATGGTCATTGTCCGCTGTTATTATAATGAGTGTCTGGGGACAAATCGGCTTTTTTATGATTATTTTTATAGCCGGCCTGAAGAATATACCAAGAGAACTATATGAAGCTGCCCGGATCGACGGAGCAAACTCATGGCAGTCCTTCTGGAGAATTACACTTCCCCTGCTCAGTCCGACTACTTTTTTTGTTGTCATCATGTGCATCATCAATTCCTTCCAGGTATTCGAGCAGGCTTTTATCATGACACAGGGGGGGCCCAATTTCAGTACGACAACAGCCGTCTTATACATATACAATACCGGCTTTAAGTTTCACAAAATGGGCTATGCAAGTTCCATCGGATGGGTATTATTCCTTTGCATTTTTGTCGTAACACTGATTCAAATGCGGCTCCAAAAGAAATGGGTCCACTATTAACAATCTGAAGAATAAGAAGAAATGAGTGATGCTTTATCATGAAGAAAGTGAAATGGAATACAGCCTTGTCAAAATCCTATATAACCATACTGCTGACCTTGGGCGGCATTATTATGATAACGCCTTTTATCTGGATGCTTCTGACTTCCTTCAAATCTCTTGAAGAGACCTTCTCTCTGGATTTGAAGTTTCTTCCGGAGCATTTCATAGTGGAGAATTATGCAAAGGTATGGGAGGTTCTTCCCTTCGGAAGCTTCTTCCTCAACAGCATTATTGTATCTGTCTGTGTTGTCATCGGCCAGCTGTTCTTATGCTCTCTTGCGGCTTATGCCTTTGCCAGACTGGATTTCCCCGGTAGGGATGCGCTGTTCCTTTTATACCTGGCGGCACTTATGATTCCGTCCCAGGTAACCCTGGTCCCCAATTATCTGATTATAAAACAGCTGCATCTGGTGGATAAACTGGGCGGGGTTATTCTCCCACAGTTATTCAGCGTCTTCGGTACCTTTCTGCTCCGGCAGTTCTTCCTGACTATACCCAAGGAATTGGAGGAAGCTGCGGTGATTGACGGATGCGGCTTTTTCAGGACATATCTGACAATCATTCTTCCTATGGCGAAGCCCGCCATGACTACCCTGGGGCTTTTCGGCTTCATGTTTTCATGGAACAATTTTCTCTGGCCCCTGATAGTGTTGAACTCAACAAGCAAATATACCGTCCCCCTCGGACTGCTGAGCTTTCAAGGGCAGTTCACGACAAACTGGCCTATTATGATGGCTGCAGCTTGTCAGGCCATGATTCCGATTGTTCTCATATTTTTATTCGCACAGAAATATTTTGTTGAAGGCATATCCATGACCGGCATGGGTGGGAGATAGGAAAGGAAGGTGTTTTCATGAAGCTTGCTTTAATAGGCGGAGGAGGAGTCAGATCGGTATACTTTGTAAAGTCCCTGTTGAAAAGAAATGAAAAAATCGGTCTGACGGAATTGACTCTGATGGATAATGACAAGGAGAAGCTTGAAATCTACGGGAATCTATGCAGAGAAGCTGCAAAACAAATGGGTTCACCGATAAAAATAAATTTAACGGCAAATATTGAAGAAACGGTAGACAAGGCCTCTTATATCGTGACAACAATACGGGTGGGCAAGGAGCATTCAAGAGTTTTGGATGAACGTACTGCCTTGAAGCATAATGTGCTTGGTCAGGAGACTACCGGCCCCGGGGGTTTTTCCATGGCACTGAGAACGATACCTGTACTTTTGGATTACTGCAGGATCATAAAAGAAAGAAATCCTGAAGCATGGATATTTAACTTTTCAAATCCCTCAGGCCTGGTAACTGAAGCACTTCGGGCAAATAGCTTTGACCGGGTCATCGGAATATGCGATTCTCCCAATGATACAAAGCTTCAGCTTGCAGCCGCCTTGAATATCGATCATACCAAGCTGGACACACAATTCTACGGGCTAAATCATCTTTCCTGGATGAATAAAGCGATATTTAACGGTATTGATATACTTCCGGATATCATTCACAACAGGGAGCTTTTAAGCAAGGTAAAGGCACTCTGTGTATTCGACCCGGGATTGATCGAATTATTGGAGGTAATACCCAATGAGTATTTGTATTACTACTACCATAGGGAAAAGGCCTTGGAAAACATAACTTCATCACAATTTACCAGAGGAGAAGCCATTGAGAAGATCAACAGCGACATGCTGGAAGCTCTGAAAAAAACAGACATTGATAAAAATCCCCGGGAAGCCTTGGATGTGTATTACCGGTTCAGCAGTAAAAGAATGAACAGTTATATGAATATTGAGACTGCAGATACGCAGGAAAACCAAACCGTCACGGAAGAGACGGACGGCTATGCAGGTGTTGCCCTTGATTTTATTGAAGCCCTGCAGGGTGGTGAAAAAAAGAACCTGGTACTATCCGTTCCCAATGAAGGACACATATACGGTATGGATTATAACGATGTCGTCGAAATTACTTGTGAAGTATCAAAGGACGGAATCCGTCCCTTCGAAATCGGAAGCATACCGGAAGCCATGCTGCTTCTGATGAAGCAAGTCAAGCTGTATGAGAAGCTGACCATTTCCGCTATTATAAACAGGTCCCGGAGGGATGCTTATAAAGCATTGACCGTTCATCCATTGGTATGTTCCTATTCCTTGGCCAAGGAACTGGTTGATGCGTACCTTGAAATCAACAAAGATTATGTCGGTATCTGGAAGTAGGAGGGAGTGCAGTGAAATACACTATCAAGGATGTTGCCCGCAAATGCGGCGTTTCCATAGCCACCGTGTCCCGGGTATTGAATGGCAGCAAGCCGGTGAGCAAGGAGCTTGCCGAGAAAGTGATGAAAGCGGTTAACGAAGCACACTACAAGCCGAATTCCATTGCCCGGAGCCTTATTCTGAAAAAAACCAATCTGTTGGGCGTGGTCATCCCCAATGTCTCACAGCCCTTTCACGGGCTGGCACTTTCGGGAATTGAAGAGATTGCATCACAGAATGGTTACAATGTCATCATATGCAATGTCTTTGACAGCCTGGAGAAGGAATTGAAATATTTTAAAATATTGGAGGAGAAGCAGGTGGACGGCATCATCCTGATGCACGAAAGCACCAGCAGCGAGGTCATCAATTTTATTGAAGAGACCCATATTCCCATTGTTTTAGCCAGTGTCCTGATAGAAGGAGTCCACTTGCCCTCGGTAAAAATAGATGATTTTAAGGCCTCCTATGATGCAGTCAAATATCTGATTGACAGCGGTCATCGCAATATTGCCATGATATGCGGCAAGGAAATCACTGCAGGGGATTATAGAAGCAAAGGGTATTATAAAGCCCTTACGGATTGCGGACTGCATATAAATCCTCAATATATGAAGGAAGGGAGCTTTACTGTGCGAAGCGGCTATGAAATCATGAAGCAGTTTCTCAAGCTGAAGCCGCTGCCTACAGCTTTGTTTGCAGCAAATGATGAAATGGCTATCGGAGCCATAAACTGTATCCTGGACCATGGTCTGAATGTCCCCAGGGATATTTCCGTAGTGGGGTTTGACGGCATTGAATGGTCTTCGATATACCGTCCCAGACTGACAACCATTCAACAGCCCATTAAGCGTATCGGTATGGAAGCGGCTAAGCTGCTGGTAAGAATACTAAACAGCGGGAATTGTGATATAAGTGATATAACTTTGGATTATCAGCTTATAGTAAGAGAAAGCAGTATGAGTCGATAGAAGCAGTTTTATAGATGAGGTGGAACAGATGAAAAAGTTTGATGTTATTGTTGTGGGAGACGCCAATCCGGATTTGATTTTTACCGGCTTTGACAGGCTTCCGGCTATGGGTCAGGAGATTTTTACAAAGGGCCTGTTTTTGAATATCGGCGGGGGTGCCGCCTTATGTGCTGCGGGTCTGGCAAAGCTTGGGTTGAAGGTACGGTTGATTGCTGCTGTCGGTAATGATTTTTATGGTGATTTTATTGTTTCGGAGCTCCAGAAGCTAGGGATTGATACAACATTGATTCTCAGGTCAACAAGAAACAATACCGGACTGACGGTTGCCCTGACAGACAGTAATGAAAGGGCTTTTATAACCTATAAGGGCGCAAACGGAGAGATACTGCTCGAAGATATCGATCCGGAAATTATCAAGGACGCCCGGCATGTTCATATATTAGGCTATTGCAAAGAGACCCATGGCAACTTTAAAGCATTGGTGGAAAAAGCAAAAGCCTCAGGATTAAGCGTTTCCTTTGATGTGGGCTGGGACTCAACCCAGGAGTGGGATAAAAGGATCTTTGAACTGCTGTCCCTGGTAGATATTTTTATGCCCAATGAAATTGAGGCTTTAAGCTATACCATGAGTAAAAGTGCCGAAGCCGCATTAGAGATATTGTCAAAGTATGTACCCACCGCAGCAATCAAATTAGGCAGCAGGGGAAGCATCGGGAAAAGAAATGGCGTTGTTGCGAGAAGACCGCCTTTTAAAATAGATACTGTCGATACCACAGGTGCCGGTGACTCCTTCAATGCAGGGTTTATATACAGCTACATAAATAATTTTTCTATTGATGACTCCCTTTTATGGGGCAATGCCTGCGGTGCGCTGTCAACAACATCCTTTGGGGGCAATACGGCTTTCCCAAGCTTGAATGAATTGAAAGCTTTTATCGGAAAAAAATAAAATTGGAGCAGGCATGTAAGTATATTTAGTCTATTACATATCTGCTCCTTAGTTTGTCTTTTATATATAATTATGCAGAAGATACCCTGACCTTTAATCAGGAAAACAGCATTACTCCCATTATTCCCGACAATGCTACGGCCAGTATCGGGTGAAGCTTGAACTTCAAAAGGGCTGCGAAAATAACTATGGCTATTCCAATACTTTTAATATCCAGTAAGGCCACCTTACCTACGGAAAAGACCGAGGATCCGATAAGCACTATTACGGTGGGCCTTATCCCCTTGAATAACGCTTTGAGAAGTCTGTTATCCTTGAATTTGAAGAAATACTTGCCTGCCAGAGCAGATAGTATTGTGCATACCAGGATAACACCCAAGGTACCTGCCAATGAGCCCCAGAAGCCTGCTATCTTATAGCCTGCAAAGGTGGAGGAATTTACAGCTATAGGTCCCGGCGTCATCTCCGCAATTGCGATTATGTCTATGAATTCCTGCGGGGTCAGCCACTTATGTATATCTATTATTTCTGTCTGTATAAAGGGTATCATGGCATAACCGCCGCCGAAGGTAAAGGCCCCGATCCTAAGGAATGTAAGGAATATATCAATTATCAGTTTCAGCATTGCTTCTACCTCCCCAGTATTCGGTAATAATGCCTATAATTCCTGAAGCTGTGATTATAATAATGGGGTGCAGCTTGAATATAAGAAGCACCGTCGCAAGAAGTCCCATAGCTATATTGAACCCGGATATCCCTACCTTCTTACCCAACTTGATGACGGCAAAAGCCATAAGAGAAGCCACTGCAGGACGTACCCCCCTAAAAATCAGCTCAGTCGCCTTGTACTTTGCAAACTGTGCAAAAAATACTGCTATTACAAGTATTATTACAAAGGATGGCAGCACCGCCCCCAACACAGCAGCCAGAACACCGGGAATGCCAAACAACTTGTACCCAAGTATGGATGCGGTATTTACCGCCAGAACACCTGGCAGTGATTGAGCAATTGCTATTATATCAAGAAATTCTTCATCCGATGACCATTTCTTTCTACTGCATATCTCCTCCTGAATAAGAGGAACCATTGCATAACCCCCACCTATGGTAAAAGCACCTATCTTAAAGAACACCATAAAAAGCTCAAAAAGTTTCCCCACTAAAAATACCTCCAACAATTTTAATCATACTCTGATGCCTTTCCTGGTCTTTATTCTTGATACTATAAGATTACTTTCAATACTAACAATCCCAGGCATCACATATATCTCTTCACGTAAGAATTTTTCCAGATCATCATTCAATTCCATAACTGCGTGAACATGCAGCTTGGAGGAGCCTGTCATCTGGTAAATATCTGTCACCTGCTCCTTGGCAGCCAATTCAGCTGCTGTTTGATAGAAGCATTTAGGTTCAACCTCTATATCAAAGAACGCCGATACTGTTCGTCCGACCTTTTGAGGATTTATAATTATACTATACTGCTCTATTATGCCTTCCTTTTCCATAGCATCTATACGACTTTTTACTGCGACTCGCGACAAATTTACACTTTTTCCGATATCAATATATGACATTCTTGAATTTTGAGACAACAACCCCAGTATTTGCTGGTCTATCTCATCCATATTCTTAAATTTCACCGACACACCCTCTTTCTTATTTGGAATATTTGTGCTGTTTATAAAATTATTCATTAGTGTACATAGGGTAACATTTGACTTGCACTTTTTTATTATAACACTTATTATACTAACAATAGTGAAAATACTTGCTTTCATAATGTAGTTTATTCCAATGAATTTCTTCATTATACTTTCATTATGTAATGATTGTCCAAAATATGAATACATTTGTTAACCCACGGCGCACACAGACCCGCTTCAAACCCTTATATTTGTAGGGCTCCGACCGCTATGATGCATCATATTATTTTGCCTGTTCACAGTTTGACATTTAGTTATGCTTATGCTACTTTATTATAAAATATCAGTGGAGTATTATTTGTAAAAATTCATTTTTATGCATGTGCAGCATAGTGAAGGATGTCAAACCACCTCCACATGAATAGCTATTCATGTGGAGGTATTTTCATAGCTTTTTAGTTGTCAAAATTTTGTACATATTCAATTTTTATAATAAAAAGCGAATTATATGTCAAAGGAGGTGTGTAAAGGTTCATATCTTTTATATAGATATAATATGAATAGTAAAGGTGGGATATTTTGTTAAATTACTTTTTAAAACGTCTCTTACAACTTATCCCCGTTCTGGTTGGAGTATCCATCGTTGTATTCTTAATGATTTACCTGATACCGGGAGATGCTGCGGAGGTTATTGGAGGTCCTACTGCCACAGCGGAAGAAATCACTAATATAAGAGTCAAGCTTGGATTGGACAGGCCTATGCACGAACAGTACTTCAGATACATATCCGGTGTACTGAAGGGTGACCTGGGATACTCATTTCAGACGGGTCAGGCAGTATCAGAGGCTATTGAAACAAGATATGCAAATACTTTTAGTCTTGCAATCTTCAGTGTATTGATTGCAGCAGTTATAGGAGTATGTGCAGGAATAATAGCAGCAATAAAGCAGAACTCATGGTTCGACTATCTGAGTATGTCCATTGCTACACTGGGGATATCCGCCCCTACCTTCTGGATAGGCCTGCTGCTGATTATAGTGTTTTGTGTAAAGCTTAAAGTACTCAATATATCGGGTTTCAATGGTCAGATTTGGACAAGAGAAGGTTTCGTAACCATGATACTTCCGGCGGCAACCCTTGGTTTCAATTCCGCTGCAATGATAGCAAGGATGACCCGCTCCTCAGTGCTTGAAATCATTCATCAGGATTATATACATACTGCAAGAGCCAAAGGTCTTAATGAAAGAATAGTTGTACTGAAGCATGCTCTGAAAAATGCATTGATTCCTATAGTTACAGTCATCGGAGTAAACTTCGGCGCGCTTTTGGGCGGAACGGTGGTGGTTGAGTCGGTATTCGCAATTAATGGTATAGGAAGGCTGATGGTTCAGGCAATAAACGCAAGAGATTTTCCTATGGTACAGGGCACAGTATTGGTAGTGGCAAGCACATTTGTTCTTATTAACCTGCTGACCGACATACTATATGCCGTGATAGACCCCAGGATATCCTACAAGTAATGGAGGTGTGATATATGAGTGAATGCGGCACCGAACCAGTTGAAAAAAGCGCTGTCCCCAAATATGATGCAAGAAACCCGCTGCTGGAGCTGTGGAAAAGGATAAAAAGAAGCAGAATGGCCATGGCAGGCCTTGTAATAATAACCTTAGTAATAGTTGTAGCTATTCTCGCTCCTATTATTTCACCTTACGACCCTTACAAGCAGAATCTGAGCATCAGGCTTGCAAAGATCGGAGCCCCCGGTCATATACTTGGTACCGATGAGTATGGAAGAGACCTTTTAAGCAGGCTCATATACGGGGCCAGAATTTCTTTAATGGTAGGATTTTCTTCCGTAGGCTTCGGTCTCATTTTCGGAGTGGTCCTGGGGCTTTCAGCAGGTTATTATCAAAAGCTGGACGGTATCATCATGAGAATAATAGATATACTGCTTGCCTTTCCGGGGGTATTGCTCGCTCTGGCAATAATATCCATACTCGGCCCCGGCATAATAAATGTGATAATTGCAATAGGCATATGGTCTGTCCCTACCTTGGCCCGGGTTGTCAGAAGCACCGTTCTCTATATCAAGGAGCTGGACTATGTGACAGCTGCAAAGGCCCTTGGGGAGACAGACCTGAATATAATATTCCGGGAGATACTCCCCAACTGCATATCACCGATAATAGTATATGCCACCATGAGATTGGCTACAGCGATACTGTCGGCAGCAACTCTGAGTTTTTTGGGACTGGGAGCCCAGCCCCCTTCAGCCGAATGGGGCGCCATGACAGCTACCGGGAGAAACTTCATATACCAGGCTCCGCACCTTACCCTGATACCCGGATTTGCCATCATAATTGTGGTTTTCGGCTTCAATTCCATTGGGGATGGTCTTAGAGATGCTCTGGACCCCAATCTTAAAAACACGATGTAACATAACATTAAATTGTTATTTGCTTATAATTTGAAGAAATGAGGAGGAAGGAAAAAATGAAAAAGAGAGTTTTAGCAACATTACTAGTGTTTGTTCTTATGGCCTCAGTATTGACAGGCTGCGGAACTTCAAGCACATCAGGAGAAGCAAAGGATCAGCCCCAGGAGGTTAAGGAACAAAAGCTCACCTACGTCTCTATGACCGATGCTGTGGGGGTATCTCCAATACTCACCAATGACTCCGCGTCCAGCAATGTACTGCGAAGCATCTATGAGACACTGTTTATGAAGGACCCGAATACTGGGGATATCATGCCCCTGCTTGCAGATTCTTATACAAATCCTGATATAAACACATGGATAATCAAGTTAAAGCAGGATATAAAATTCCAGGACGGCTCGACCTTTACCTCGGAAGCAGTCAAATACACATTTGAAAAAATACTTGATCCAAAAACCGCATCACCCAGGGCGAGTCTGTTAAAGTCTGTTGATACTATAGAAACCCCTGACGAATATACTGTAATACTTCATACTAAAGAGCCCTACGGAATAATGCTTACGGCACTTGCCCATGACAATCTTTGCATAGTGAATCCGGCAGCAGACAAAGCAGGGGATATAAACAGGAATGCCGCAAATGCCGGCACCGGTCCCTATATATTCAAGGAATGGGTATCAGGAGACCATATAGAGCTTGTAAAGAATGAAAACTATTGGCAGGGCACACCCAAGTTCGACAGCGTAATATACAAGGTTGTTCCTGAAATGGCTACGGCAGTTACAATGGTAGAAAACGGCGAAGCTGATTTCATGGTGAATGTGCCTCCGGAGCACCTGGACAGATTGAAGAATAACTCCGACATCACAGTTACTCAGATTCAAGGAAACCCGACAAGATATGTGGGCTTCAACTTTGAGAAAGAGCCCTTTGACAATGTGAAGGTGCGACAAGCCATATCCTATGCTCTCGACAGGGATTCATACATCGGCACATTAAACGGACTTGCTTATAAATCCAGAGGTATAATAGGGCCGAAGCTTATAGGCTATAATGAGGAAATTGAGGGACACGGATATGATTATGACCTGGACAAGGCAAAGCAGCTTCTCTCCGAGGCAGGCTTCCCCAATGGCTTCAATACAACACTGACCGTTGGAAATACCGATGTTTACATGAAAATTGCTCCCTTTGTACAGGCTCAGCTTAAGGAAATAGGTATCAATGTAGAGCTTAATGTTATAGACTGGGCATCCTTCCTTGCTTTCGTCAAAGCCGGAAAGCAGGACATGTATCTTAACGGATGGATGAATGTAACCGGAGATGGAGAAGAATTGCTTTATCCCATGTTCTATTCAACAAACATAGGCGCTTCCAACTACGCAAGATATAACAAGCCCGATATGGATGAGCTTATTTTGAAGACAAGGGTTACTGTAGATCAGGATGAAAGATTAGGCTACCTTAGAGAAGCCAATATAAAATTCACTGACGATGTGGCCTGGATACCATTATTCCACGAAAGTGTAGTTCTGGCTGCAAGAAAGGATATAAAGGAGATTGCCTTTGAGGCAAACGGAGAATTCAGACTTACTAAAGCTTACAGAGAATAGGTGATGTTATTATGAGTGAACTCCTTGAAGTAAGGGATTTGAAAACATATTTTTATACCGTAGACGGAGTGTTACCTGCAGTAGACGGTATAAGCTTCTCAATAGGAAAGGGAGAAACTCTGGGAATAGTAGGTGAGTCGGGCAGTGGCAAAAGTGTTACTGCCCGGTCCATAATGCGGCTTATACCCGATCCTCCCGGTAAAATAGAAGAAGGCTCCATACTTTTTAATGGTGAAGATATACTTACCAAGAAAGAACAGGATATGCAAAAAATCAGGGGCAACAAAATAGCTATGATATTCCAGGACCCCATGACCTCCCTCAATCCTCTGTTCACAATAGGCAACCAGATAATGGAGTCGATAATTCTTCATCAGAAATCCTCCAAAAAGGAAGCTCTGGAAAAAGCAATTGAGATGCTGAAGCTTGTCGGTATCCCTTCCCCAGAAAAGAGAATAAATGATTTCCCTCACCAGATGAGCGGAGGCATGAGGCAGAGGGTCATGATAGCCATGGCCCTGTCCTGCCAGCCTGATCTGCTCATAGCGGATGAGCCTACCACAGCGCTGGATGTTACTATTCAGGCTCAGATCCTTGAGCTTATATCGGATATAAAGGAAAAATTCAATATGTCGGTTATGTTAATAACCCATGACCTGGGAGTAGTTGCCGGTGTGGCGGATAAAGTAATCGTCATGTATGCAGGTAAAATAATGGAATATGGAGATATCAAAAGTCTCTTCTCTTCACCCTTGCATCCTTATACCAGGGGACTGATGGATTCAATACCAAAAATAGACAGCGAGGAAAGAAGACTGAAATCCATTGCAGGCACTCTTCCAAACCTCATGGAGCATTTTACGGGCTGCAGGTTTGCTTCAAGGTGCGGTGCAGTAAAGAGCTTATGCCGTATAAAGGAGCCTTCACTGGTTGATATGGACGGACAGTCGGTCCGGTGCTTCTTATACTCAGAGGGGGAGCGTGATTAGATGGAATATTTGCTCCAAGTGGAAGATTTGAAAAAATACTTCCCTATAAAAAAAGGTTTCTTTTCAAAAACAGTGAATTATGTGAAAGCCGTTGATGGAGTATCCTTTAATGTGAGGCAGGGAGAGACTCTTGGTCTGGTTGGGGAGTCCGGCTGTGGGAAATCTACAATCGGCAGGACAATTCTGAGGCTGTATGAACCCACCTCGGGTAAAATAATCGTCGACGGTCAGGATTTTACAAGCCTGGACAGGGAAGCTCTGAGAAGAAAAAGAAAGGATATGCAGATAATATTCCAGGACCCCTATGCATCTCTGAATCCGAGACTTACAGCAGGGGAAATCATCGGCAGGGCTATAGATGTACATAAAATCGCCAAGGGTAAGGAAAGACAGGAAATTATATTTAATCTTCTTAATGAAGTGGGGCTAAACAGCCAGCATTATTATAGATATCCCAACGAGTTCAGCGGAGGACAGAGGCAGAGAATCGGAATTGCAAGGGCTCTTGCCTGCAATCCCAAGCTCATCATATGCGACGAAGCTGTGTCGGCATTGGATGTATCAATACAATCCCAGATAATAAATCTGCTTCAGGATATACAGGAAAAATTCAATCTGACTTATATATTCATAGCTCATAATATGGCTGTGGAAAAACACATAAGTGATACTATTGCAGTCATGTACCTCGGTAAAATAGTTGAAATGGCTTCCAAGACCGAATTGTTCAAGGATCCCATGCATCCTTATACGATAGCACTTCTTTCAGCGATACCGGCTCCTGATCCGGAGGTAAAGCGTACTCGTGTAAAGCTTGTAGGCGATGTGCCCAGCCCTATAGACCTTCCAAAGGGCTGCAGATTTTGCAAAAGATGTCCGCAAAAAACCTCTGTATGTGAAGAGTCTGAACCAGAACTGACAGATATCGGCAATGGTCACTTTGTGGCCTGTCATAATAGGAGATGATAAAAATGAATACAACAGATATAATGAACCTTGCCCTTGAAATGTCCGGCTTCCGTCATATACCGGATGACTCGGAAATATACATTGAAGGCAGCAGCCTCAAAAAAGTCTTGTTCGGCATTGACATTAGCAATTCCGACGTATATATGGCCAAAACCTTGGGCTATGACGCTGTCATAGCCCATCATCCCCTGGCATCTTCGACTAAGGGGTTTAATGTGTTTAAAGATAACATAAACATCCTGGTGGAAGCCGGGGTACCTGAAGAGTCGGCGGAAAAGGCTGTTGCAGATAAGTATGACTCCCTTAGAATAGCAGCCGGCTCAAAAAACTATGACGATGTCGTATCAGTAGCAAAGCTTCTTGCCATGCCCTTGATGAATATCCACCAGCCTCTTGATGAAATAGGAAGAAAGCTGATGCAGGATGCGGTTGATACTGTTATAAACAAAAATCCGGAAGCAACATTATCCGATGTTGTTGAAGGCTTATACTGCATTCCTGATTTTAAGCGGGCAAGGACGAAAATTGAAATATTAGCAGGTGATGACTGCAGTAAAGCAGGAAAAACACTGGTCTCCCACGGAGCCTACACAAATGGCGGATACGACATTGCAAATACCTGCTTCGAAGCAGGTATAAACACAGTAATATATATCCACATTGCTTATCCGGATTATGTGAGATTGAAGAGAGAAAAAAAGGGTAATCTTATTGTAACCGGTCATATTGCCAGCGATTGTGCAGGCATAAATCCTTTCATCGACAGACTCAGATCTGAAGGTATTGATGTTACGGGGATTAATGGAATAATTTAAGTAAATACAAAGAGAGGCTGTGTCTTTAGTGTAAACTGAAGACACAGCCTCTTTAATATTCATCTACTGCAGCTAGAATACCTCTACGCCCGCAAAAATAACTTTCTTGATGGTTATATTGTCATCAAATAAAACGATATCAGCATCCATGCCTGGAGCAATACTTCCCTTATGGTCTTGAATATTCATAATGCGGGCCGGATTCTGTGACATCATCTTGACAGTACTGCAGATATCAACCTTCGCGTTTTTATACATGACACGAATCAATCTATCGGCAGTGGCGACACTTCCTGCAAAGGCACTCCTATTCACAAGCTTCGCGACACCATCCTCAATAATAACAGGCTGTCCGTTTTTCAAGCTTCCTAAAATCGATTCGCCATCAGGCATGCCGGCACCGCGCATAGAATCAGTAACCAGTGCAATACGGTCACAGCCCTTTAATTTACAAATCATCTGCAGCAGCTCTGTTGGCAAGTGACAACCGTCAGCAATTATTTCCACATCCATATCATCTATTATATAGCCGCTTTCCACAACTCCCAAATGGCGGAAACCACCCTTTCTGACTATGGTGGACATGGCAGAGTAGAAATGAGTAAGCAGCGAATATCCATGCTTAAAAGCTTCGGTAACCTGATAATATTCAGCATCGGAATGGCCGATTGAAGCCACAATACCCTTCTCCTTCAAGTAGTCGCCCATCTCCAGTGCTCCGTCAAGCTCGACAGCCACCGACCAGCGTACAACTGCCCTGTCTGCATATTCTAAAATCTTCTTATATTCATCCCTATTCGGATTCTTAATATATTGGGGATCCTGCGCTCCCCGCTGCTCCATACTGAAATATGGACCTTCCAGATGGAGACCTAGCAAATAAGGGCCATTTTTAATCTGCATTTGAGCTGTTTTAAAGTTGTCAATGGTCTGAAACAGTTCCTCCAGGGTGCTTGTCAGTGTAGTAGGAACAATGGTGGTTGTACCATGCTCCAAATGTTTGCGGGCAGCACCTAAAATGCATTCCACACTACCATCCATAAAATCATGGCCACCGGCACCATGGGTGTGGATATCTATAAACCCAGGAGAAACAAATAAATCTCCTGCTTCAATCAACTTGGCATCCTTGAAGTTAGGGCAGACACCTATATGAACACCGGCAATCTTCCCATCATCAACCTCAACATAACCATTGACAAGGCCCTGGGAAGTGATGATTTTTTTACCTGTAATGATGGTCTTTTTCATGAACTCCTCCATTCCTCAAGAGTGTGAGAATAATCATCACTCTTTCCACTCTTGAAATTTCGACTTTCTGTTCTCACTGAAGCTCATAATTGCATTACAGCTCTGTGGCTGCATACTTATCAAGGTAGAGTGTAGCATTTTTGTGAGTTCTCAAAATAGTTGCAGGGTGTTTGGTAGAAACGGGCTCATTCAAGGTATCGCGAACAGCGTTTGCTTTGCTGCTGCAAGGTACAACGCAGAAAACCCTCTCAGCTCTAAGAATAGCAGGAATGGTAACGGTCATTGCCATTCCCGGTACATCCTCAAGTTTCTCAAAACAGCCGTCATTAACTTGCTGCAAACGGGAGGTCTCTTCCAATACAACTGATTTAATCAGCTTTTTATCATTAAAATCCGCTACACTGGGATCATTAAACGCAATATGACCATTTTCACCTATGCCTATAAACGCAACATCTGCCGGGTGTGTTTTTAGAATCTCGTTATATCTGGCAAGTTCATCCTCAACACTAGGATTCTCACAATTGATTAAAAGAAGCTGCTTCATGGATACAAGGTCAAAAATATGTCTCTTTAAATAGTTGGCAAACCGCTGAGGAGCTTCGCCATTTATTCCTATATAATCATCCAACTGCATTGCGTTGATTTTTTCCCAAGGCAAATCTTTTTCTTGAATAAGTGACCCCAGGATATCATCTTGGGAGGGAGCAGCTGCAAAAATAATGTTAATTTCCTCCTTGACCTTGCCAAGTTCACGCAGATATTCCGCTGCCTCGGCAGCTGCATTTGCCCCCATTTCACTGCGGGTTTCAAATATTTTTATATTTAGTTTATCAACTTTTTTTTCAATGTAGGTCAAATAAATCTCTCCTCAATTAATTATAGATGTTTTACTCTGCTTGCATATTTATCTTCCCAAGCCTTGTTTGCCTCGTCACCTCCAGGAAGGTTTGCACTCATCCATACAGGAGGAGTTACTCCACGTTCTACAAGCAGCTTTATTGTTTCAATAACAAGACAGTTAACGGAGAAAGAGTTGCAAAACGTGGATGTTGGAGCAATTTTTTGGGCAAAGCCATCGATATCTACTGCTGCATCTCCATAGGGCAGATTGCTGTCAACCCAAACGTCAGCCAATTCATAGAGGTTTTTATTCGAGGAATGTCTTGCTTTTGCGCCGGCAGGTACACTGTCGCCAAAGACGCTGCCGGTAACAGCAATAATTTTCATACCGCGCTTCTTAGCCTCAAGAGCTGCATCAATAGTCATGGCATTGATTCCGTAAGCGTTGGCAATAATGATTACTTCCCCGGGCTTTAAGCCAATTTTGTAGGAATCAAATACTGCTTTTGCATACCCCTCGGTGCGCTCAATAATGTTGCTCCTTTTCGCACCGTGCACCAGATTGATGCCAGCGTCAAGAATTGAATTTATTGGAGCCAGACCCCCTGCTCTCCACAAAAGCTCTTCAGCTGCCATGCAAGAATGTCCGCCTGTACCGATAATATGAATCAGCTCATCGCGCATAATGGCATCTGCCATCAATTCCGCTGCCTTTTTAATATTTTCCTCGCCGGCTTCAATCTTATTAAGTATGTCAATGATGGTTTCTTTATACTGTCTAATTTCCTTGCTCATTTCTTGTAACCCCCTTCAACAAATTAGAAATTCTTTCAATCAAGAATAAGATAGAGAAGAATGCAAAAACAGGTAATGCATAGAATGAATAACCCATTTTCCAGCCCAGAGTAGTAAACCGCATATTCATCTTAGCAGCCGCTGACTCAAGCCCGTAGAAAAATAATATTCCCATAAGAATCAGTATGGCTATACTATTAAATATGTGCAGGATCCTCTTACTCTTAGGAGGAAGCTTGTTTATAACCAAGTCAACTATCAAATGGTCGTTGCGGTGAACCATTACCGCTGCACCTAAAAACATTGTCCAGCTTGCAAGCAGTGTACTGAACTCCACTGTCCATAAAAGTGAAAAATTAAATATTCCTCGGCAGATGATTTCAACAATACTAACTGCAAAAATCAAGAAGAATAAAGTTGCTGACAAACTGCTTAAAATATTATCAAGCTTGTCAAGAAATTTCTTATACATAAATTAACCTCCCATTAACATGTTTGGAATTGCTGTCACTAAGGATGGAACATACGTAACTATGAAAATTACAACAATAAACGCAATTATATAGTTTCTTACCGCATGGGTCAATTTCCCAAAGGGCACGCCGGAAATCTTGGTTTCCACATAAAGCAGAGCCCCTACAGGCGGTGTAATCAGACCAATCATCAAGTTTACGACAACAATAACACCAAAGTGGATGGGGTCAATTCCCATGCTGGTAGCAACAGGCATCAAAACAGGCATGAGTATGGTTATAGCAGGAATTGCATCCATTAGCATACCAACTATAAGAAGGAGAATATTCATTGCAAGAAGGAAAACCTCCGGAGAAAGATTCGTACGATGAATGAGGTCAAGCAGTACAGCCGGAATTTCCTCGACTGCAATAAACCATGAAAAAATACCTACGACACCGAACAGAACCATTAGAGAAGATGCAAAAGAAGTCGCCTTCTTAAATGCTTCAATTAGTTTCTTTAATGTAATAGTTTTATAAAAAAATACACCGATTACAAGAATATAAGCTGACGCCAAAATAGCAACCTCAGTAATTGTAACAAAACCAGTAATAACACCTAATAAAATTATAATAGGAGCGATAAGCGCCAATAAAGCATCTCGAAATAGCACCTTGAATTCTGCAAAAGACTTCTTGGTTTTTACAACTTTAATATCCTGCTTGCGAAGCTCTACTGCAGTTACTATAACCAATGCAGCAGTAAGCATAATACCCGGCACCACGCCACCCAACAACAGCCTTCCCGTTGACAAATTCGACAGCATAGCTAAAAATACCATAGGTATGCTGGGAGGTATGATAGGTCCAAGAACAGCAGCACAACAGTTGACTGCTGCGGAAAAGTCTTCGGGATATCCTTCTTTTTTCATTTCCGGAATCAGCACAGATGATACCGCACTGCAGTCTGCAGGAGCGGAACCGGAAATGCTGGCTAAAAGCATGTTGACAAAAATTGCAGCATAGGCTAGCCCGCCTTTAAAGCTTCCCACAAAAAACTGGGTTAAGCGGATGACTCTTTGAGTCATACCGGAAACGTTCATTAGTTCACCTACTAGCATAAAAAAAGGAATTGCAAGTAATGAATAACCGCTGATGCCATTTACCATACTTGTAGAGACAAGGTTTAAGGGTGCATTCCCACTAGCTATAAGATATACGGAAGATGCTAGACCCATAGATACAAAAATCTCCACTCCCAAAAACATAAACAAAAACATTAGCAGGAATAGTACTAGAATCATATAACCTCCTAAAATGACTGTACCCCTTGTTAAAAACAGCTGTACCTATTAATAACAAGGGTACAGGAATCGGTAGTCTGGATTCACTTTAATTATTTGCCTTCTTTGTAATCCTTTACAACTTTATAAGCTCCAGTAGCCCATGCTCTGCCTTCAGCGTCAAATTGTTCATAGATGGCATCACCGAGCTTTGCTCTGATAGAATCCAGGTCTGTTTCAACATAGTTCATTTCTCCCTTGAGAAATTCAAAGGTTTCGCTGATATTTTTGTTTGTAAGCTCCGTCTCAATTTCACCAGCCTCAGAAGCTGCTTCAGCAAGAGCTTTTTTCTGATTGTCACTCATCTGGTCCCATATCTTTTCACTGATGTAATAGGCGCCGATGTCACGGATATAGTCAGTCTTCATCAAATATTTCTGAACCTCAAAGAAGCTCTTGTTCTTTACAGTAAGGAATCCATTTTCCTGCGCATCAGCAGTGCCTTGACGAAGTGCCATGTACAAATCGTTGAAAGGGATTACAATAGGTTCTGCTCCCAGTGCCTTCATAGTCTGCTGTACAACAGCTATTTCAGCAGTCCTAACCTTTAGACCCTTGAAATCGTCAGCTGTTTTTATAGCTTTGTTGGCTGAAAGCTGACGAGCTTCAGTTTCACCCTTAACCATAAAGGCACGAACCTGAGTAGCTTCTGCCGCTTCATCAAACCAAACCTTTGCAGCGTCGGAATTCATGAAGCCTTCCAACTGTTCATAGCTATCCCAAATGAAAGGTGCAGCAGTAATGTTGAGCTTTGCAGCTCCTTCCAGCATGCCATAGCAAGATATTCTGTCGTGCATCATATCAACAGTTCCGCTGGTCATACCCGGAAGCATGTCAGTCAATCCACCGAGGGCGCTGTTATTAAACAGTTTGATCTTAAGTGTACCCTTGCTTTTCTCTTCTACCAGTTTGATAAATTCCTTGACCGCAAAAGTTGCAGGATCATTGTCATCACGAATAGTCCCGAGCTTCAACTCAAAGGTCTTCTCAGTTCCTTCACCAGAACCTGTTTTAGAAGTATCTGCGGTTGTTCCAGGACTAGTGCCACAGGCTGCGAGCAATGATACGCAGATTGCCAGAACCAAAACCAGTGCTAAAGATTTTTTCATTAAAATTCCCCCAATTCCTTATTTTATTTGATTTTTATATGGACTAAACAGACTCTCTGATAATCAGCTTGGGTTCCAAAACTATAGCAATGTTACCCCTGTTAGGGTCGTTTATGCTGCCTATCAGAATTTCTGCTGCCATCGCACCTAATTCATAGGTAGACTGCTCTATCGTGGTAAGTGAAGGTGCTATCATATAGGAAAAGCTGATATTGTCAAATCCTATTACACCCACATCCTCGGGAACATGATAGCCGCTGTCCTGAAGCTTTTTGATTACTCCAATTGCTGTAATATCATTGATGCAGAAAATTGCATTTGGCAGATCTCCCTGTGATATCATTTCCTGTACAAGGTTGATGCCATTTTGATAATCAAACATTTCAACAGAGCTTTGAATCTCATTTTCTGCAATCTTGATATATTTTTCATTTGGAGTAATATTATAACGAGCAAGTGCTTTTTTGTAACCTTCATATACCTGTTTACGGCTAGGGCGAGTCATGGGAGAGGAAATGAAGCCAATATTTTTGTATCCCTTTTGTATTAAAAACTCAGTTGCCATGAATCCGCCTTTGCTGTAATTAAAGCCCACCTTGTTGCACTCAAGGTCAATCTGTTGCTCAAAAGCCACCACCTTAGTACCGGTATCAATCAGTCTTTTTATATGATCATAACTGTCACAGATAGAAACAATAATTACGCCGATACAATCACTTTCCAATAGTTGATTTGCTATTTTCACTTCCAGCATTCTGTTGTTGCGGGAATTATAAAATACCATGTCCATTCCACCAGCCTGCAAAGCGCTCTCAAGTCCTGTAACTAATGATGCATAGTAAGGATTGATGATGTCGGGGGAAATGACTGCAATCTTATTGCCCGCAACCTTTCTTTCACCACTTACTGTATTGTGCTGCTTTTCATATCCCAATTCCTTCGCAATATCTAGTACCTGTTTCTTTGTTTTATCTGTAAACTTGTACGATGAACTATTCAGAATCTTAGAAACTGTAGAAACCGATACGCCTGCCACTTTTGCTACATCATAGACCGTAACATTTCCGTGCTTTTTGTTCACATAAATCTCCTTCCCATTTATAATATTTCATTTTGTTTCATAATTTTAATGCCAATATACATGAAATAAATATAAATATATGCAATTATCTATATTATTATAGTATATTTTACGGAAAACGAAGTCAACTGATATGTAATTATTTCATTTTGTTTCTTTGATCTATTTTTTAGCAAAGCCTATAGCACCAAACTGAATTCGTTCTGCAATTGATTTTTGTCTCCCAGTTGTCCACCTACTCCCCCCTTTTTTAATTATTGAAGATCCTCCATATAATTAGTGAACTCGTTCAGCTAAAGCTGAACGAGTTCACTTTACCAAGGCTCTATAAAACTGCTTTGGTGTAACTCCATACTCATTTTTAAAGGCTCTGAAAAAATTGGAATAATCCCCAAATCCACACTGCTTGTAAACTTCAATTATGGGAGTTTCTTTAATTATAAGCTCCTTTGCTTCAATGAGTTTCTTTTGTACTATATATCTGTGTATAGTAGTCCCAGTATGCTTTTTAAACTCCCTTGAGAGATGAAACTTGCTAAGATAAAAATGTTCAGAGAGCTTATCGATTGTAATGTCTTCTTCAATATGATTATTTATATACTCTATCATCCCATCAATTAGATTGCTCTTTTTTATATCATCATCTAAACGTACTGCTTCATTAAAAGCCAGATTGTTTAGATGTACCATAATTTCCATAATATAAGCTTTATAAAGAAGTTCTCTCCCCATGCCTTTGTAATATTCGAGTCCAAGGAGCTTACCAAGCAGTACTTTTATATTCTTACTCAGCTCTATATCTCCTCTTAAAACATTTTTTCTATTAGGCCCTTCAAAGCAAAGGGACAAATCCGTTTTTTTAGTGGAAAGCTCCTTCAAAAATGCTCTGTTTATCCATAGCACAATCCTTTCATATCTTGGATCCTTATTATTTAAAACTGCCTGATGCAGTTCTTTCGAGTTCATTAAGACTATATCTCCAGGTTTTAAATAATAGGATTTACCCTCTATAAGATATGTTACATCTCCCGAAATAAAAAGATAGCATTCATAAAAATCATGGTGATGAAGACTTATGCTGACGAGATCGGTATTTAAGTAGTGGAATATTTCATAATCACTTGAAAGCATATATTGGCGGGTTAAATATTCGTGAGTTTTACTTTTCAATCGAAACACCTTCCGTTAAGTTTTTTTAAATATATGATATTTCACATGAGCAAGCTTTGCAAGTCTTGCAGCAAAAATAACATATTTATTTGCTTTTAATGCTGCTATAATTAAAGCATTCAATATGTATATTAATGGAATACGAGGAACTCTTGAAAAGACCAACAAAGGAGAGAAGTAAAAATGAAGATGCCTTTTATAGTAGATTTAAGTAATAAAGTAGTAGTAGTGACAGGCGGTACAGGAGTACTGGGAAGCTCTTGGGTAGATGCACTTGCAGAATGTGGGGCAAAGGTAGCAATACTTGGTAGAGATTTAGCACTTGCTGAAAAGATGGCTGCAGATGTTGTAGCTAATGGTAAAATTGCGATAGGTGTTGAAGCCAATGTGCTTGATAAAGCAAGCCTTAAAAAAGCTCACAAAGCTGTATTATCAAAATTTGGTCCTTGCGATATACTTATAAATGGAGCAGGTGGAAATCATCCAAAAGGAACAACAACAAAGGAATATTTATATACTGAAGATTTGGAGAGTGAAAATAAAGACCTTATTACCTTCTTTGACCTTGATAAGCAAGGAATAAGATCTGTATTTGACCTTAACTTTCTTGGAATTTTACTATCTTCACAAGAGTTTTCAAAGGATATGATTGGAAAAAAAGGTTGCAGCATAGTAAATGTTTCATCAATGAATGCTTTTACCCCTCTTACTAAAATACCTGCGTATTCAGGTGCAAAAGCTGCAGTATCAAATTTTACTCAGTGGCTGGCAGTTCATTTTTCAAAAGTGGGTATAAGAGTAAATGCCATAGCACCAGGCTTCTTTCTAACAAAGCAAAATGCAGCTATGCTGAAAAATGCCGACGGCAGTCTTACTGAACGTTCCCACAAAATATTAAACAGCACCCCCATGGGCAGATTCGGCAAACCCGAAGAGCTTATAGGAGTAATTCTATTCCTGGTAAATGAAGATGCTTCAAGCTTTATAAATGGCGTAGTTCTCCCAATTGATGGCGGTTTTTCAGCATATTCAGGAGTTTAACATATGTTAATATAGCTAATAATTATGTAAATAAAAAATACTGCATTATATCTTATTCAAACTCTCTTTCATCTTATACGAACTTGCTCTTTTCAGCCCACAATCCTAAAGCCGGATTGCTTATATAGAAAATTTCTTCTCCATTATCCAGAGTATTGAAGCCATCTTTAAGCTTTTCAGGATTATACAACTTATATGCCTCCTGCAAAGGTAGATACCCAAAGCTTACTCCTTCAACTTCTTCTTTTGTCAACTTTTCTACAGCATATGTAATAGAGAACCTGTCATCGGAGGAACCGTGAATGAGGTGTGCGGCCACCGACAGATTTCCTCGAAGGTCTTTATTTTCCTTAACCAGCTTAAGGATCTTCTTCCTTCCTACATAACCATACTTTTTTATCAGTTCGTCATTCCTGACATCTTCCCCAAACTTCCTTACGCCCGGTGCCAATACAATAATATCTCCACCATCAGCGATGGCCATCCTGGTCCTGTAGATAGACTTGTTTCCCAGCCATGTACTCTTGAATTCCTTTTCATCAAGATATACCACTACCTTCTTTAAAGGGCTATCAACAAAGGTCAGGTTCTTTTTCTGGCTAAGCTCCACTGCCTCTTCAAAAAGCTTTCTCTGCCTTCCTATGAAAAGCCCATGGATGGATACCTTTCCCTCTTCTGCTGTGGTGACTGTCAAAACATACATCAATGGAATATTCTTAATAAAGTTCTCCTCAGCATAATCAAATACCTTTCTTACAGGAGTGGCACCTCTTCCCATGATTCTTTCCATACCATAGAAAGCACCCAGCATATGAGACTTGTTGATCATGCTGCTCCCGCCACAACCCACAAATATATTTTTGCTGTAGTTAGCCATTCCCACCACCTCATGGGGAACAACCTGTCCTATGGAGATTATAAGGTCATAGGTTTTGTCCAACAGACGTTTGTTTACTTCCACATCAATTGGATCTTCAACCAGCCCTTCTGATGTGCTGCTTACGTATTCACCCGGGACCTCACCTATCTTTACAACATCATTTCTCCAATTGTGCACCACCATGCAGTCCATAGGCACACCTTCTCCGAAGAATCCCTCCCACTCCTGGCGACTCATAGGTTCATGAGTTCCAAGAGCCGGCATTATTTCTACCTTGCAGCTGTCCTTCAGCATTTCATAATACATTGCTGTAATTTTTCCTGCACCCGAATGCATCCTTGTAAAATCAGGGGGCAGAAGTAGAACCTTCTTGAGCTGGGGTTTCTTATTACTGATTGACTGCTCAAGAGCTTTTAACAGCTCATTATCACTTATTACCGCTTCGCCAGCTGCTTTAGTTATAACCGTACTCATAAATTCACCTCATTTCTTAAAACCATTTAAAGTGGAAAATCCCTTCCATGTCAACTCTCTCGTAGGTATGGGCACCGAAGTAATCTCTCTGTGCCTGCAGCAGATTAGCCGGGAGGAATTCACTGCGGTAACTGTCAAAATACGCCAGTGCACTCAAAAATGCCGGTGTCGGAAGTCCATATCTGACAGCAGTACAGACCACTTCCCTCCATGCACTCTGGTAGCTTTCAAGGATGTCCTTAAAATATGGGTCCAGCATCAGATTTGCAAGCTCAGTATTATTATCATAGGCTTCCTTTATCCTTTGTAGGAACTGCGCCCTTATTATGCATCCTCCCCTGAAAATCATAGCTATGCTACCATAATTCAGGCTCCAGCCGTATTCCCTTGCAGCTGCCTTCATAAGGGCAAAACCCTGAGCATAGGAGCAAATTTTGCTTGCGTACAATGCCTTCCTTACGGCTTCTATCAATTCTTCCCTGTCTCCTTCAAAAGTCAGTGTCGTAGAACCTTTTAATATCTTGCTTGCTGCAGCACGTTCACTCTTTATGGCCGAGATACATCGTGCAAATACCGCCTCAGTAATTGTTGGAGTAGAAATACCAAGATCCAGCGCACTCTGGCTGGTCCACTTTCCTGTGCCCTTCTGCCCTGCAGTATCAAGTATGACATCAATCATAGGCTTGCCAGTTTCCGGGTCATACTTAGTAAAGATGTCCTGTGTAATATCTATCAGATAGCTATCCAATTCACCCTTGTTCCACTCCGCAAATACCTCATGCAGCTCCTCCGCAGAAAGACCCAATATATTCCTTAAAAGTAAATATGCTTCGCATATTAACTGCATATCACCATATTCTATACCGTTATGCACCATCTTGACATAATGCCCTGCACCATCGGTACCGATATAAGTACAGCAGGGTTCACCCTCAACCTTTGCGGATATAGCGGTAAGTATAGGCTCTACCAGCCTGTAGGCATCTTCCTGTCCTCCCGGCATGATGGCAGGTCCTTTAAGCGCACCTTCCTCTCCTCCCGAGACACCGGTTCCGATAAATCTGTATCCTTCTTTCTCCAGTTCCTTGTTTCTTCTGACAGTGTCCACAAAGAAAGAGTTTCCTCCATCAATTAATATATCACCTTTGGATATGTACGACTTAAGCTGCTCTATTGTATCATCAACCGGCTTGCCGGCCTTAACCATTATAATTATTTTTCTGGGTGTTTCAAGGGAATTGACAAACTCTTCAATAGAGTATGTCCCCACAAGGTTTTTGCCCTGTGCTTTTCTCACCATTCCCTCAGTCTTTTCCCTGGAACGGTTGTAAACCGATACAGTAAAGCCTTTGCTCTCTATGTTTAGTGCCAGATTCTTACCCATTACGGCAAGTCCTATTACTCCTATTTGCTGTTTACTCATATTCCAATCTCCTCATAGAAATTTTTTTCCTGCTATACAACTCCGCAGCATTATGATTTCCTGATATAAAGTGGGCTTACTTCCCAGCCCTGGTGTCAGCCCATATAATAAGTCTGAGGTTATATTATCATGTTATTTGATTCACCGTTTTACTCTTGCATTTCCTTGCCAGATGCTCCAGACTTGTTCTTCGTCACCAGGTTGAGCATAATCCGTAAGAAATGTCGTTGCCAACGCCCCGCTTGCCCAACCGAACTGAACCCATTTCTCCGGTTCCCAACCCTTTAGAATCGCGTAGAGCATGCCCCCGACAAAGCCATCCCCGCCTCCGATACGATCAAGGACAGTAATTTCACGGGATTCCACTACATGCCAGTTCTCACCGTCCAGCATAATTGCACCCCACAAATGGCTGTTGGTGCTTATAACCTGGCGCAGCGTAGTTGCAAATACTGAAGCATTTGGAAATGCTTCCTTCACATGGCTGATCATAATTTTGAAGTTCTCGATTTTCGATGCAATATCCTTTCCTCCTGCTTCAGGACCTTCTATTCCAAAGCATAGCTGAAAGTCTTCTTCATTACCTACCAGAATGTCTGAAATACTTGCAATTTCAGTAAAAATGTCTCTAAGCTCTTTTTCCCTACCACTCCAGAATGATGCACGATAATTCAGATCAAATGAAATCCTCGTTCCATATTTCTTTGCATATCTCGCAAGTTCAAGACAGAATGCGCTTGTTTCAGGCGAAAGTGCGGCTATTAATCCTGACAAATGCAAAATCTGAATGCCTTCCCTGCCAAAGATCCTTTCAAGGTCGAAGTCCTTGACATTAAGGGTCTGGCCCACCTCACCGGCACGGTCGTTATGTACTCTGGGTCCTCGAGAGCCATAGCCGCTGTCTGCTATATTAAACTGGTGGCGATAGCCCCATGGTCCTCCCTGTGGAACTTCCACACCCTCGTAATCCATATGCCGGCTTGCGAGATCGTTTTTGATAAACTTCGCAATCGGGCTGTCTTTCACAAATGCCGTCAGCACTTTAACAGGAAGTCCAAGATAGGAAGAAATGCTTGCCACGTTAGTTTCTGCACTTGTAGCCTGCATTGTAAAAGTACTGCTGCTGTGAACAGGCTGTCCGTTCACAGGTGTGATTCGCACGCCCATGCTCGTAGGTACAACCAAAGAATAGGCAAAATCTTTGTGTAATTCCATTTTTATCAAAGCCCCCTAACAATATTATTGATTTTTACTTTCTTTCTTTTATTTTTTTAAGTATATACTTCAACCCATATCCGAGAAAACTGCTATTTCATGTATTTGGGGCTGTACTCTGCAGCGAGCCTTATAGCTTCCTCCATACTTACGGAGCTCGCTATTCCCTTGCCGGCAATATCAAAAGCTGTTCCATGATCAACTGACGTTCTTAAAAACGGCATCCCTATAGTCAATGAAATCGTCTTCTCGAAATCTACAGTCTTGGTTGCTATATGCCCCTGGTCATGGTAGAGTGACAGCACTGCGTCGTATCTCCCTCTTAAAGCCTGATAGAATACCGAATCCGCAGGTATAGGCCCTACGACATTTATTCCTTTTACACGCGCTTCATATACAGCCGGCTCAACATCCGTTACCTCTTCATCACCAAAAAGCCCATGTTCACCATTGTGCGGATTAAGCCCAGCAACTGCCAGAAGACCTTTCTCGAGCCCAAGATTTCTTAATGCACTCTCGCATCTCATAATATAATCGACAATCTTATCTTTTTTAACCAGGTCACATGCTTTTCTCAGTGAAACATGCCTTGTAAGAAAGAATACTCTCATATTGTGAACCTGAAACATTGTAAGCGGATCATTTGTGTTTGTCAGACCGGCGAGCATTTCCGTATGGCCTATATAGTTGATTTTTGCAGCTTTGATTGCTTCCTTATTTATCGGAGCAGTGGCAATTGCATCAATTTTTTTTGCTTTCGTAAGCTCTACGGCCTTGACGATAAATTTGAAAGCAACAGCACCAGCTTGTTCCTGTACCTTGCCATATTCCAGCATACTTGTATCGATATCTTCAAGGGATATGACATCTGCAATACCATATTCATATCTGGCTTCATCAGGTTCTCTTATAACGTTCATAATGAGCCCTGTTTTTACAAGCCCTTCAATTTTCTTTAAAACTGCTATATTTCCAATGACAAGTGGTTTGCAGACCTTAAAAATTTCTTCATTTTTTAGTGCTTTAAGAACGATTTCCGGGCCTATTCCAGCAGGATCCCCAAGTGTTATACCAATAACAGGTCTCTCCATTATGAGCACTCTCCTAATCAAAAATTATATTACTCAAACGACTTGACTTCCTCCAATGTAATTATATATACAAATAATAACGTTGTTTTTTACAAATTTCACTACTTAAATTGCTGTTTAAATCGCAAATATTGCTATGTTTTTTAGGTGCACGGATATGCCCAACCAGGGCTAAGGCTAGCGGCATCCCCAGTAACATAAGAATAACCAAGCCAAAAAGTAAGAGTTTGTATAACTATTATAGATTCAAATAATTCCACAGATAGGACAATGGCATAACCAGAACCATGGCCGGAAGCATATTGGCTATTGGAATGCTTTTAATTTCATTGATTCTAAATCCGGTAGCCAGCATTATAATTCCTCCGCAGGCTGTAAAGTCTGCAATAATAATAGGATTTGTCAGCGGCATTATTACTATTGCCATATAGTACAGTATCAGCAGTATCAAAAACTGGGGTATGCTTAGAATTGCAACCAAAAAACCCAATGAAGCACTGAATATCATAGAAGCAAACAAGTCTAATAGTGCTTTGGTAATGAGTATGGTATGGTCACCTGTAATGCCGGCATGTAAAGCACCGTAGATACCTGTTCCGCTTGCGCAAAACAATACAGCAATGCTGATAAATTTCTCCATAGAGAAGCTGTCTTTTGTGTCGCCGCTTTTACCCATGATTTTTTCCATTGGCACCTTTATTTTCTCTATTAAAGCAGCTATGCTTTTTTCAATATACAGCAGCTCACCTGCTACCGTGCCCAAAATGACAGACAGCACAACAGCCGGTAAGGTTTGTATCTTGATGATGGCCAGAATTCCCATGGACATAGATATAAACCCAAATAACATTGGCAATGTTGTACGAAGGTTTTGCGGCAGCTTTTTACCCGCAAAATTGCCGATAATGGCTCCAATAGCAACCGCCAAGCTGTTGGCAATAATTCCTGTTGGCATATTTATCATTCCTTTTCATGAAATTAGAAGGGCAAAGTGTAAAATTACAGATACACTTTGCCCTATCTGTTGCCCATATTTTGCAGACAGCCTAAATCTCTTTTGCCTGCTTGATTTTGTTTTTTCTGCTGTTTAATATAGTAATTATGAAAGTTGCAACACCGCAGGCCAGTCCTAAGAAGTCAAATATTCTGTTTCCCTGAATGAACATTAGAATAGCACTCGCAACAAAGGCAATACGCAGAATCACCGGTATTCTATTAATAAACCAACCTGAGATTGCAATTGCCATCATAACGATAGCGATGGTTGTAAGTACTGCGATGTAAATGGTAGAACCCGCTGAGGACTCAATAATGAGTAGTGCAGGGTTATATACATATACGAATGGAATAATAAAACCCGATAGTCCCAACACAAAGGCCTGTAAACCGGTCTTGCCGGCGCTGGAGTTTGCTATACCGGCTGCAGCATAAGCTGAAATAGCTACAGGAGGTGTGATAAAGGACATAATTGCAAAATAGAATACAAACATATTGGCAGCTATCGGTGTAATACCCGCTTGAATCAGCGGAGGAACTCCAATTGTTGCAGCAATGATATATGCAGCGGTTGAAGGAAGCCCCATTCCCATGATTATACAAGCAAACATAATCATAAGCAGCATTAGGAACAAATTACCTCCGGAGAGCTTGAAAACAATGCTTGTGAACTTTACCCCTATTCCTGTCATACTTACAATCCCGATAACAATACCGGCACAGGCGCAGGCCATGGCAACCGGAATAGTTGTCTTAACCGCATTGACCAAAGACTCTTTTATCTCCAGTATTGGAAAGCGCTTTTCTTTAACAATGCATTTTATGCAGCCTACCACCAGCAGCACTGCAATAGCAAATATTGCGGAATAATTTGCAGAAAGCTTCAATCCCAATAAAGCTACAATCAGCATTACAATCGGAAGTGCGTAATACCAGCCTTCCTTAATAACTTGTTTAAGCTTTGGCAGACTTTCTTTGGATTCAGCATCCAGCCCAAGCTTGTCTGCTTCAAGATAAACAGAAACCCCCAAGCTTAGATAGTAGAGAATCCCCGGAATAATTGCTGCTATAACTATATTTGCATAGGAGATTCCTGTAATATCTGCCATAACGAATGCAGCCGCACCCATAACCGGAGGCAGCAGCTGACCGCCTGTGGAGGCAACTGCCTCTACAGCACCGGCAAAATCAGGCTTGTAACCTACCTTTTTCATTAGGGGAATGGTAAATGTCCCTGTTGTGACAACATTGGCAACAGCACTGCCATTAATAGAACCCATAAGTGCGCTGGATACAACCGATGCCTCTGCGGGACCGCCCTTCATACGTCCTGTCAAAGCATATGCTATATCAATGAAGAATTTCCCCGCTCCAAACTTTTCAAGAAGCTCTCCAAATATAATGTATAGGGCAACAAAGGAAACAGATGCCCCAATAGTTGTACCAAAGATGCCCTCCATTGTCCATGTAATATAATTGGTTATATAAGGTATATCGTAGCCTTTATGGGCAATTATCTCAGGCATATGCGGTCCAAAAAGTGCATAGATCATAAAAATACCGGAAATGACCGTAAGGGCAAAACCGACTGTCCTGCGGGTAACATCCAGAACCAGTATAATAAGCACTACACCCATAAGAATGTCAAGCTCACTGGCTCCGCCTATTCCACGCTTAAGCATAGCCTGTATAGAAGTGTTCATTAAAAAGTAAGTACCAACAATTAATGTAATAAATGCAACTAGTGCAAAAAGCACAGAATACTTTTTATTTTTTTCCAATCCGCCCTTAAACTGGTACAGGTAATACACAATAATAAGGAGAAATACATGAAAAACTCTCTGCTGAATTACACTAATGGATGTGCTGTATGCGATATATATATGAAAAATTGATCCAATAAGAGACAGTGTTGTAATGATGAGCATTATAAGCTTTGCTATGTTTTTTGCCGGAGCTTTTAGTGATTCCTTCTCCATACAGTTTTCTCTCCTTTTAAAAAATGGGCAGGGCTGTTAACAACCCTCCCCATTCATTATAACCTATTTCTTTAGTGAATCCGGAACGGTTATACCAATTTCCTCGAAATATTTAACAGCACCCGGGTGCAGAGGAATATCAATTTCCTCTAATGCAGTCTCAATATTAACTTGCTTTTCAACAGCGGCATTACTGCTGGCCCATTCAGCCCTGTTCTCCCAAATTGCCTTAACCATTTTGTAGATTTCATCATCTGTGAAACCGGCATTAGTTGATGTGCACATGATAATTCTGGAACGTGGGATTACTACATCAACATCAATACCTGTATATGTGCCCGCAGGTACTGTATACTTTGTGTATGCGGGATATGCCTTGTAGAAAGCATCATTTTCGATTGGGATAAACTTAGCCTTCATAGAGGTTGTCAGCTCTGTCATAGCTGCAGACTTTAGAGGATGTGTTGCAATAAAGCCGTCTATCTTGCCATCCTTCAATGCACTTACAGCCTCAGACTCAGGCATAAACTGCGGCTTGATATCATCGTAGCTTAATCCGTAAATCTCCAGCAGAGCTCTTGCAGCCATCTCACCACCACTGCCTGCGGCTCCTACACCGATCGTTTTGCCCTTAAAGTCTTCAACAGAGTTAATAGGGCTGTTGGCAGAAGTAAACACCTGGAGATAGTTATAAATTGTAGAATAGAGTGCACGGATATCATCATAAGGGTTAGAAGCATAGTCAGCATTACCATAATAAGCCATAGATGCAATCTCTGTCTGTGAAATCCCCCAACCCAGTTTTCCCTCATGAAGGTTTCTCAGATTTTCGATAGATGCGGCAGTTGCCTCACCTGTAGCTGCAAAGCCTTCAACATGATTTGTGATGGTTTCTGCCATCGCCACTCCCATTGGATAGAGAGCTCCTGCTGTACCGGCTGTACCTATTGTAAATCTCTTAACTGTGCCTGGTGAAGATGCAGCAGGATCGCCGGCTGATGAGGAATCCGGGGTACCGGAAGGAGCCGGTGTGGATGAACATGCTGTTAACTGAGCTACTAAGCTTACTACCAACAACATGATGCAGGCAACTCTTAGATATTTTTTCATAATAACACCCTTTCTTATTTGGATTTTATTTTTCTGTTAGCCTTTTAACATTAGCACCAATGTTTGTCATTTCTTCATAGAAACGCGGGAATGAAACCCCGACAAACTCTGCGCTGTCAATAAGTGTACTTCCCTCTGCCGCCAAAGCAGCACAGGTGCATGCCATAACAATACGATGGTCATGATGTCCGTTAAGGTGTGTGCCCTTCAGGTCAGAGTGATAAATAGTCAGTGTTCCCTCTGTTTCTTCGAACTTACCACCCATCTTTGCAAGCTCCTCTACAATTGTTTTACAGCGGTCTGTTTCCTTTAGACGGCAGGCTTGGATATTCTTAAGGACCGTTTTACCTTCTGCCTTGCTTCCCAATACTGCAAGTGCAGGAATAGCATCCGGCATGTCCTTGCAGTCAATCTCAATGCCCTGTAGTTTATGTCCCCCTTCAACAATAACGCCATCTTTACCGTTGTTCAATACCTCAACCTTACCACCCATCTTATTAATTATGTCAACAAATACCTTTTCACCCTGGTGGTCATTAATGTCCATGTTGAGCAGCCTGATTTTTGAATCTGTAATAGCTGCCGCTACCATAGGATATGTAGCGCCACACCAGTCAGATGGCACTGCCTTTGTAAATGACTTGTATGTCTGTCCTCCCGGGATTATGAATTCTTCGAAGTTGTTATTGGTAATTTTGATACCTGCGGCATTGAGCCAATCAAGGGTCAAAGAGGCATAAGGCCTTTCACCCAGGTTTTCTACTAAAATACGAGTATCTCCCTGCAGGCTGGGGCAAGAAATAAGCAATCCGATAAGCCATTGAACATTCACACCTGGGAAGTGAACAGTATGTCCACCCTCAATGGGACCTTCTATAACCAATGGAGCAAGTTCATTATCTCTTGTAGATATTGCCTTACCGCCAAGCTCTCTTATTGCCTTCAGCAGCGGAGCTATCGGTCTGTAGCATATCTGGTAGTCCCCTGTAATAATTGACTTTCCATTAATCATGGAAGCTACTGTAGTCAGTATATAATATCCGGTTCCGGAGTTGCCAACATCCAATACCGCGGATGGTGATCTAAGGTCCATACCGATGCCCTCAATTATCCATTCATCATCACCGGAACAATCTATTTTAGCTCCAAGGGTTCTGCAGCAATCTATAATAGAATAGCTGTCAATACCCGGCATTGGATTGTAGATTCTTGTTTCGCCTTTTGCCAGAGTCCCAAGTACAATACCACGTGCGGTACCGGATTTTGAACCGGGAATTCTGACTTCGCCCTGCAGCTGCTTCGTAGGTTCAATTAAATACATCATAACACTATCATCTCCTAATACTTCGTTATTGTTATTACTATATAAAACATAACATTGCCATTGATATTTGTGAAATAGTTATATATAATGGATTTATAGTCATCGTCTATAAATTGCGAGGAGCGGTTTTGATTATGAATATTAACCAGATACGGTATGTACTAAAAGCTGCCCAATGCAACAGCTTTTCCCGTGCGGCAGAAGAGCTGTTTGTCACTCAACCTACACTTTCCCAGCAGATTAACAAGCTGGAGCAGGAGCTCAAGCTCACTCTGTTCGAGCGTACAACACGCTCTATCAAGTTAACTGCTGCCGGTAATGAATTTATTAAATATGCCCAAAGGATTGTAAATGAATGGACCTCCCTGGAGCACACTATGACCAGACATTTGAACCTGGAGAGCGGGAAAATAGTACTGGGTGTTTTGCCCACACTAAGCAAACTGAACCTCACCACTCATATTGCCTCGTTCATGGATATTCATCCGGAGGCGGCCATTGAGCTTACCGAGGTATGGAGTGAGGAGTTGATTACCAAGCTATTATCTGATGAAATTGATATTGCAATTCTAAATCCCGTTTTTCCGATTGACCGTGATATTCTGAGCATGACGGAATGTTACCCTATTGTTGAGGACAGTTTAATGCTTGTGGTTAATGCAAGCCACCCTCTTTCAAATTCCCCCTGTGTGGATCTGGATAGCGTAAAACAGCTAAAAATGATTATGCCATCAGAACATTCCAGTATCCGGAAAACTATCTCCATGGTTTTTGAGAAGAATAACATTAACCCGCTTATTGTTTGCGAGAGCTCCGGTGTAGATACCATGATAGGCCTGGTGGCTGATGGAATTGGTGTTACATTCTTAACCTCCAGAGTAGCAGAGAAATATAAGCATGACAATGTAAAGGCTGTTCCAATTCTCCCGCCGATCAAATGCCAGACCGCACTGGTTCTGTCCAAGTGCGCGCAGCACAATAAGATCACACTGGCTTTTAAAAACTTCATTCTGGACAACTTTAATGTAAAGGAAAAAACTAAAAACCCCTGAAAAAATTTTCAGAGGTTTTTATATTAAGTTTACTTATACATCTGTCGCCCTCATTGCAATGATTCTCATCTTTGTTTCAGCTGCTCATCCAGAAGTGATTTGGCCACCTGTGGATTTGCTTTGCCTTTAGAGGCTTTCATTATTTGGCCCATCAAAAATCCGGCTGCCTGTGTTTTTCCGGCAATATAATCCGAAAGGGATTGAGGATTGCTGTCCAGAACACTTTTAATGATTCTTTCCAAATCCGCTGTATCACTGATCTGGTCAAGTCCTTTGATCTTTACTATCTCTTCAGCACCCTTGCCCGTATAAAACATTTCTTTGAACACTTCCTGACCGGCAGTAATACTTATCCTTCCCGCTGCGATCATTTCCGTCAGCTTGTAAAGTGCTTCAGGGTGAACCGGTATTTGGTCTGTTTCAAGCTCCTTTTCATTTAAAAACTTCAGCATGTTTCCCAAAATCCAGTTTGCTCCAATCTTTGGATTTGTACCATATGCTATCAAAGCTTCATAGTATTGGGAAAGTGCTTTATCCCCAATTATTATGTCAATCTCCTTTTCTTTAAGACCATAAAGCTCTTCAAAACGTTTCTTCTTTTCCATTGGCATTTCCGGCAGAGCTTGCTTGATCTCTTGTATTTGGATGTCATTAATTATGATTGGAACAAGATCAGGCTCCGGAAAGTATCTGTAATCATGTGCATCCTCTTTTGAACGCATGGGAACTGTTTTTCCTTTTGCGCTGTCCCATCGCCGTGTCTCCTGCTTTATTTTGTCTTCCTCTCCAAAAGTATAAAGCTCCTTTTGACGTTTTTCTTCCTTTTCAAGAGCCTTTTGCAGCTCCTTGAAGGAGTTCAGGTTCTTTAGCTCCACCCGGGTATTCAGTGTATCCTGACCCATTCTTCTAATGGAAATGTTTGCATCACACCGCAGAGAACCCTGCTCCATACGGCAGTCAGAAATTTCACCATATTCAAGCATGGCTTTGAGTGTTCTGAGGAAGGTAATAGCTTCATCTACCGAGCGCAGGTCCGGTTCTGTAACTATTTCAATAAGTGGAACACCGACGCGGTTATAGTCAATCAGTGAGCTCTCTTCATCCTCAAGATGTACCAGCTTTCCCGCATCCTCTTCCATATGGATCCGGTTCAATCTTACTCTGCGTTTTACCCCTTCCACCTCAATATCAACATACCCTCCCTTGCATATGGGAATATCATATTGAGAGGTCTGATATGCCTTTGGAAGGTCGGGATAAAAATAATTCTTGCGGTCCATCTTATTCAGCTTGTTAATCTCACAGTTTAGTATTGTACCTGCCTTCATAGCCAGGTTTACCACCTCTTCATTAAGCACAGGCAACGTTCCGGGAATTCCCAGACATATAGGGCAGGTATTTTCATTTGGTTTTGCACCGAATTCTGTGGAGCAGGAGCAGAATATTTTTGATTTGGTGTCCAGCTCTGCGTGTATTTCAAGTCCAATAATGGTTTCAAAGTCCATTTTCATTTCCTCCCTTACTAAAGCATAGGCTGCATAGCAATAAGCTTCAGCTCTTGTTCCAAAGCATAGGCTGCTTTGAAAATTTTGTCTTCTCCGTAATGAGGTCCGATAATCTGAAGGCCTATTGGCAGTCCGGTCTTACTAAAGCCGCAAGGCATGGAAAGAGCCGGAATTCCTGCCAGATTTATATTTATTGTATAAATATCAGCTAAATACATTTCAATTGGATCACTGCTTTTTTCACCTATCTTAAATGGTAAAACAGGTGAAGTAGGGCTTAGTATGAGATCATAGCTTTCAAAAACCTTGACAAATTGCTCCTTTATCTTCTTGCGGAGCTTCTGCGCCCGATTGTAGTAAGCATCATAATACCCGGAGGACAGGGCATAGGTACCCAGCATTATTCTTCTCTTTACCTCTTCTCCAAATCCCTCGCTCCTGCTTTTCTCCATAAGTTCGTCCAAATCTCCAAATTCTTCTGTTCTGAACCCGTATCGTATTCCATCGAACCTTGCAAGGTTTGAACTGGCTTCTGCTGAAGAAATTATATAGTAAGCAGAAAGTCCCTCTGCTGTAATCGGAAGGGATATGTCTTCCACAACAGCACCCAATGCTTTGAACTTTTCTATGCTTTCTTTGATGGAAGCAGCAATTTCCTCATCCAGTCCCGATTGAAAGAATTCAACAGGAACAGCAATCCTCATGCCTTTGACACCCCCTTCAATGCAGCTCATATAAGCTTCAGTGATGGAATGCTTGACAGAGGTATTGTCAAATTTGTCTTCTCCCTGTATCGCTTCAAGAACTAAAGCACTATCCTTTACATTATTTGACAGAGGTCCAATCTGATCCAGGGATGAACCAAATGCAATAAGCCCAAACCTTGAAACCAATCCATAGGTTGGCTTCAAACCCACTACACCGCAAAAGGCGGCAGGCTGTCTGATAGATCCGCCGGTGTCAGAGCCTAATGCAATTGGAGCCATTCCTGCTGAAACAACTGCCGCAGAGCCTCCGGAAGATCCGCCGGGTACTCTCTCTCTGTCCCAAGGGTTCCTAGTCTTTTTGAAGGCTGAATTTTCGGTAGAAGAACCCATAGCGAATTCATCCATATTTGTCTTGCCAATTATTATAGCGTCAGCCTCCCTTAGTTTTTTTATGACTGTGGCATCATACGGGGGAATAAAGTCATGAAGCATCCTGGAAGCACAGGTGGTTTTTATTCCGTTGGTGCATATATTATCTTTGATGGCAATGGGAACTCCTCCAAGCCTTCCAAGCTGCTCTCCTTTTTTTATTTTTTCGTCTATACCTGCCGCCTGGGTTAATGCTTCCTCCCGGCAGAGTGTCAAAAACCCGTCAATTATCGTATCCTTTTCATATATTCTTTCAAAATATGAAGCTATCACTTCTTTTGCCGTAAATTGCTTTTCGATTATTCCACCTCGGATTTCCTGTGCGGTCATTTTCTCTATGTTCAATTCTCCCACCACCTATTCGATAATTTTAGGCACCTTTATATAGGTATCACTCATGGATTTTACATTTTGAAAAAGCTTCTTCTTATCTTCAAAAACACAAATTTCATCTTTTCTTAAAGCCGGTTTCATATCCTCGCTGTATAAGTCAAGCTGAACATCACTTAAGTCAAACTTATCAATAGACTCGAAATGTGATAATATGCTTTCAAATTCCTTAACCATTTTCTGTGCCTGTTCCTCCGTAAAGCTCAGCTTGGCAAGCTTTGCGATATAATTTACATCTTCAATTGATATTTTCATTTTTTTACCTCCAATATATTAAGGTTCCAGTCTTTTCATATCTCTTGGGAGCAAGGTGGCTTCCCTTATGTTTCCGAGATCCAGTATTTTCATTGTCAACCTTTCAAGACCTATTGCAAAACCACCGTGAGGAGGTATGCCATACATGAAGCTGTCCAGATAAAATTTAAAGTTTTCAGGAACCAATCCAAATTTTGTTATGTTAGCCTTCAGCATTTCATAATCATGAATCCTCTGACCTCCTGTAGTAATTTCCAATCCTTTATATATGAGGTCAAAGCTTTTGGTCATCTCCGGCTCTTCTTCATCCGGCATAGCATACATTGGCCTCTTGGATACGGGATATTTGGTGAGGAAAACAAAATCACTTTCATAGGTTTCTTTAATATATTTTGAAAAGCTTGCTTCTCCTTCAGCATCTATGTTCCCGTTTGGCGACTTCTTTCCGAATTTCTCCAATAAAATAGCTTGCGCTTCGCTTAAAGGAATTCTTGGTATCTCTATTTTTTGCGGAAGCTTTATGTTATACATTTCAAGCTCTTTTGAACAGAATTGTTTCAAATGGTTAAAAAGATAATTGATAAAGCCTTCCTCCAAATCCATAAGGTCATTTTCATCTTGAATGAAGCCCATTTCAACATCAAGACTGATATATTCATTTAAGTGCCTCCAGGTATTGTGAAGCTCCGCTCTGTAGGCTGCCCCAATCTCGAAGACCCTTTCAAAGCCTGCACCTACCATCATCTGCTTATAAAACTGAGGGCTCTGTGCTAAAAAAGCCCGGCGTTCAAAATAATTTACAGTAAACATTTCAGATCCGCCCTCGGTGCTGGAAGCAATGATTTTGGGAGTGTGAATCTCAGAAAATCCACGTTCTTTCAGGTAATACCTGAAAGCTTCTACTATTTCCTCCTGAATTTTAAAGACAGCACGGTGCTTTAGCCTTCTAAGGCTGATACTTCTATAATCCAGCTGCTTTTCCAGTGAAGCGGTAACCTCTTGATTATTAATCTCAAAAGGAAGTGTATCATAGTAAACCTTCCCCAAAACTCTGATTTCCCTTACTATCAATTCAATTCCCATGGCAGCTTTTTCGTTTTGAACCTTTTCTCCTACTGCTTCAATACACATCTCCAGCCTTAAGCTTTCCTCTGTTTTTTTGTCGATTACCAACTGAAGAATTCCAGTCTTGTCTCTCAGCTGTATAAAGGTTATTTTCCCCAGGTCATGTATCTTGTGTATCCACCCCCTTACCAGAAGTGTAGCTTCGCTGCTTTCTTTTATACTGCTCACATATGTCCTTTCCATTTTTATTACCTCCTGAAATAATGTATAAAATTTTTTATTTTTGACAAATAAAAAAACCGTTCATATATTTTCATATAGGAACGGTTTGATCCGCGGTGCCACCCTAAGTAGCTAAAGCTCACTCATATCGGTACTGATTGCTCAAATCAATGAGAATTTATACCTAGTCATTTTATCGGCTGACTCCCGGTTAAGCCTAATTTTTGCATTTCGGTTAACTTCTCAGAGGCGTTCTTCAATACATGCTTCATATCAGGCTCCCACCAATCCTGATTCGCTATAAATCCACGTTGTACTTACTCTCCCCATCATCGAAAATGGTAATATGAAGTTATTGTTAGAAATTATACTTCTAATCTGATGATAAGTCAATATATTTTTTAAATAATTGTTTATAACTTATATTTACATTAATGTATATTTATACTAAATTCACAGGATTTTCAAGTAAGAGCAAGTGTTTTTATTATTGCCAAGAATTTTTCCATGGCTCCATGCCTTAACGAAATCATTCTCAGCTAATAGTTTTTCGTAGACTATTCTCTTGTTTTAACTTGAATGCCCATAAGTCTCGCGCCCAAATCCGTTTCCATAGACAGCAATGCCGGTTCTGTGATGAATGCTTGGTTTTCCTTAAGCACAGAAATCTCATCGTTTTTCGATAACAGCACTTCACCTTTTACAACATAAAACATGACAAAGGAATCCATCTGGCATTTTGGAATCTTCTGACCTGCTTCGAGCACTATGACACGCACCTTAAAAAGGTCGTTTTGAAAAAACACATTCACATTACGGCTTTCGTAACCTTCTGCATCCAAATTCATTAAATCATAAATTTTCATTACAATCTCACTTCCTTTCTTGAAGCTAAGCTAGAATCCTCATATCTTTCAATCACTTTATCTATTCTAGTTTTTCTAACCTTCAGAATTTGAATCCAATGATTCAGTTCCATTTTTCCACTGCCAGTAATATTATAGACTCTTTTTTTAGGGCCTTGCCCGCCTTCCTCCCATACCGAGACTACCAATCCGTTCTTTTCCATCTTTCTAAGTGTCCGGTAAAGTGTACTCACGTTCAATTGCTCTTGTGAAAAGCCAAAATAAGAGAGCTGTTCAATCAGCCCATAGCCATGCCCAGTCTCTTCGTGTAATAGTAAAAGCAAGCACACCTCCATAAACTGATCCATTTTGTGCTGTTTAGTGTTGCAAAACAAAGAATGCTCATCATTCACGCCGATTCCTCCTTTTTATATTCATCTATATGCATAACGAATATAGTCCTTACGCATATAATATATGCTTTAATATTTGATATGTCAACTTGAATCAACAACAATTATATTTTTATTTAATCATTGACTTAATTAAATATTCCCGATATAATTTATTTTAGAATCTACTTAATCAAATGCGAGGTGATATTTTGACTGAGATATTAGAAATTTTCAAAGCATTATCTGATGGAAACCGTTATAACTTAGTAAGTCTACTTTTAAAGCATGATTACTGCGTTGGTGCATTAGCTAGAAAGTTAAGCATTTCAGAATCTGCTGTTTCCCAGCATCTAAAAATACTGAGAAACGCTGGTATCGTCAAAGGTGACAAACGTGGTTATTATACGCACTACTGGGTTGACCGCAATCTTTTGAACAAAGCTGGAATTCAAATCATTGAATTGTCAAAAATATCACCAAGTGAAGATGGATGTCATAAGCATAATCCCCAAAATCAAGCTTGTTGTAGAAAGGAGGAGGACAATAATGTGTAAATGTAATTGTGAACACCCTGATCGTAAGCCTGCTGAAGGCAACTGCACTGAGGCGCAAATCAAGATTTGTCACAGTGACGATGAAAAAAATCATCCTTGTGACAAAGAGGAAGTAAAATAGAAATAACTATACCGGAAATTAGTCTAAGCAGGATTCTTTGTGTAAAAAGAATCCTGCGGTATATTTGCAGTCTTAAATTGAGCAGGAATTTTACAGCCTGTTTTCATATTTCTTGATATCAGCAGAATTCATCCATTCCTCTACTTGAGAATCCCATAACACACCTTGCTTTTGAAACTTGACAGCCTCTATAAGTTCATCCTTCTTTTCTTCAAACGTATAGATTCTTTCGTTTTTCTTCTCATAAAGCTTAATGATATGAAAACCATAGACACTTGCTACCAGGTCCGAAATTTCTCCTTCTTTCAGGTTGAAAGCTGTATCTTCAAACTCCTGTAAGAATTGACCGTCCCGACGTAAAATATAACCTTCTACGTTGTCATTCATTCCAGGATCCTGTCCATAGTCTTCGATTAATTTCTCGAAATTCTCTCCATCCTTTAATTTATTAAGAATATCCTGTGCTCTAGGTTTAATGCTTTTGAGGTTCTCTTCAAGATAATTTTCAGCTTCTTCTTCACTTTCTTCTGTATTTAACCTATAGTACTCATCTCTCTGGTCTTGAGGCAGCTCGATAAGAATATGCTTGACCCTGACTTCAGCTGGAGCAAGTAGCTGGACGTCATAATTTTCGATATAAACTTCACTATTTTTTTGGATTTCCAGTTGTGTATCATAATAATTTTGGATATCCTCATTTGTAACTTCCACATCCTTGGTTACACTTTCGAAAAAGTGTCCGATCATTATTTGTTCAGATATTGCTTGATAGTATTTATCTTGTGTCGTTCCCATGGCCTCCAACTCGCCAGCTACATACTCTTGAGCCTCATTTATGTATTCCTGATCATCTTTGTCTATGTTATCCTGCTCATCCTGAGCCTTCATATCCGCTGCAATACTTTCTAAAATTATATTGAATTCCTTTCTTGCCTCGACAAGATATTCATTACTCATTATAAATCCTGACTCTTTCGCTTTTTGTGCCACTAGCTTTTCGGAAATCAATTGTTCTAAGATGTCGGCTTTTAACCATTTTATGGTATCCATCTGTTCGGGATTGTTTTCATCCGTGATGTCATAATATATTTTTTCTTGATCATATATATCTGTAAAATCCCTTTTAAGAATTTTTTCGCCATTAACCTCTGCAATCACCTGGTTTCCATCATTGCTATACAGTATGCTTGTAAAGCCATATATCAGTATGGACATTAGTATTAATCCCGCCATTGTAAATGCGAGGATATTTTTTTTACTCTTTATTTTAATCACCCTTCCTATCTTTCTCTATTCCAGATATTTCAACGGATCTTGAACAACGCCATTTTTACGGATCTCGAAATGCATATGTGGCCCTGTACTATTTCCGGTGCTTCCGACTGCACCGATTGTTATGTACCACCACTTGCATTATTCAGAAGGGTATTGATTAAGGGGAAAATAAACTTTTCCCCTTAATCATTTGATTATTTTCCTATTGTACAGGGACAGTTTGTGCTGGCACATTGTTAAACATTCCACCACGGAAGCCTCCGCCTATTCTGCCCATTCTGCCCATTCTACCGCCTACTGCTCCATTTTCCTGACGGTACTTATCCATATCGTCAATTCTTTTAATCGCTGCATCACCCTGTTCCTTTGTTATTGTACCGTTCTCAACCATTTTATTGATCGATTCCTTCCTCAGATCAATCATCTTCTGATAAGTATCATTCAAGTCGGCTTTTTGCTGGTCTGTAAGCGTTGAAGCGTCAAACCCACACCAGCCTCTGAAAGTCTGGGCAACAGGAGTATCCGATGTAGCTGCAAAAACAGTGAGGGGCACCGAGATTGCTAATACCAAACTAAGAACTATAAATAGTTTCTTCATTCGTTTCACCTCCCTTCATTTCCTGATAGTTTTATTTTATCCGTTGATTTTGTCAAAAGTGTGGCATTTTAGAATAGAAATGTGAACAAACTGTAAACTTTAAGAGATCTTCCCATCCATAACGTGTATTATTCTCTTAGCTTTTTGAGCGACATTCAGATCATGGGTAATCAGAATAATCGTATTTCCTTCATTATTGAGCCTTATAAATAAATCCAGTATATCCTGGCCGGATTTTGAGTCAAGATTACCTGTAGGTTCATCGGCGAGTAAGAGTTCCGGATCACCTACCAATGCCCTGGCTATTGCGACTCTTTGCTGCTGCCCACCTGATAATTCCGTAGGCTTATGGTGCAGTCTATCACCTAATCCCACAAGATCAAGAAGCTCTATCGCTTTATGATGCGCGTCTTTTCGCCTTACTCCCCTTAATATCAGAGGAATCTCGGTATTGTGTACTGCAGAATACTTTGTAAGGAGGTTGAATTTCTGAAAGATAAACCCTATCTTTCGGTTTCTTATGGATGCAAGCTCATCTTCACTTCGGGCTTTTATATTTTTCCCATCCAGTATGTACTCGCCGGAGGTTTGGATATCAATGCAGCCTAGAATGTTCATAAGCGTTGATTTTCCTGAACCCGAAGGTCCAAGTATGGCAACAAATTCACCCTTCTCGACTTCAATGGATACATTATCTAATACCTTGAGTTTCTGTTTTCCCATCTTATATATTTTGGTAATATTATTCATTAAAATAAGAGACTTCTTTTCCATAGTATTACTGCTGGGACTGAAGTACACGCGTATATTCAGCTGTATTCACATCCCCGTTTCCTCCTTCATCAAGCCATATTCTCAAGAATGTAGCCTCGCGTATATCTGCTAGAGACAGCTCTTTTAAAGTCTCCTGTCCATTGATATTATTACCTGAGGTTATTGGGGTGCCAACTGGAATGATTACCGTTGTTGTTTCCCCGGTAAACTTAATTTGTCCGTTCCTTAGTTTCTGTCTTTCTTCTGTACTCAAAGCCTGCATATCAGCCTTTCTTTTTTCCTTTTCAGCCTCTGAAAGCTCAGTTGTAACTGGTGGTTCTGCTATTGAAACAGTGACTTCATTACCCAGTATTGTCTTTACCTGTCCATATATTTCCGCCTGTCTATCCGGAGATTGGCTTACTGTCTGTACTGTTGAACTATCCGTAATGGATACACTTGCCTGGCTTTTTCCTGAACAAGCCGTGAACAATAGTGCAGCACCCAAAACAGTTAAAACACCCAAAACGATTCTCGTATTTTTCATAAAGTTCCTACCCCATTTCTATAGTTTTATAATTATTCATAGCTTAAAGCATCAATAGGCCTTAAGGTTGATGCCTTTGCCGCAGGATAATATCCAAAAAATGTTCCGGTGGCAATAGAAAAAACAAGGGCAAGAATATTTCCATATAATGATGGTATCACTTGTATATCAGCATATTTCATGAGTGGCATGGCGATAATACCCAATCCTACACCAAGCAGTCCTCCTGAAGCACTTATGATGATAGACTCGGGCAAGAACTGTAATAAGATATCACTTCTTCTTGCTCCTATTGCCTTCAAAATACCTATTTCTCTTGTCCTCTCCTTAATAGAAACGAAAAGCACGTTCATAATTCCTATGCCTCCTACAATGAGTACAATAGCAGCTACAGTTATTAGAAGGATAGACATGGTTCTGGCAGAATCCTTTGCAGAAGCCAATCTGCTTCCGGCATCTCTTACGACAAAATTGCCGCTGTTCTTGCCTCTATGAATCTGTTTCAATATTGCATCAATTTCCTCAATAGCAGTCGGCACATTGTCCAAGTCCTTTGCTATGGCAATGATTCTAGGTTTTACCTGAGCTCCCAATACATATTTTGTTGCTACTTCATAAGGAACCAATAGAGACTCATCTACATTCATTCCCTGCATGGAGTCTCCTAGTCGTGATAGTATTCCGACAACCTCATACTTTCTTTTATCTATAGATATCGTCTTACCTATAGCTTCGGGTTTCTCTCCTTCAAACAAAATATCCGCCAGGTCATAACCAATGACAACGGCTTTTTTTCTGTTTTTATTATCCTCTGGACTAATAAAATCTCCGTACTCAAGCTTTAAATTATTTAATATCTGAAAGTCATCAAGAACGCCCGAAACGGAGCTTGAATAAGATGTATTATAGTAGCTTGCCTCTGCTTTACCGGAGACTGTAATTGTCGCGGCGCTAAGTGAAGAAGTCTCTTCCTGTATGGCCTTTAAATCAGCAGTGGTAAGTGCATCTGCAGACTTGCTTCCCGGTGAAGACATCACATAAAGTGTACCAACATTCAGCCTTGCAAATTGTTCTTCAACAGCGGCCTGACTGCCTTTCCCTATGCCGACTACCAAAATGATAGTAAGCGATCCTACAATGATTCCCAAAGCAGTAAGGAAAACTCTAAACTTGTTGGCTAATATATTTGTAAGAACAGCTCTGAAAATTTCAATTAAACTCATTCAGTTCACACCCGTTTCTAATTTTTTGCCCTGATTATTACAACTTCTCCAGCTTCCAAACCTTCTATCACCTCAACGTTAGATCCATCGGTAAGCCCTGTTTTAATATTTTTAGCAACGATTTCCCCACTTTTCTCTTTCACTTCAACAACCTGTTTTCTCTCAACAACTTTTACTGAAGTATTCGGTACTACAATAACATTTTTTTTCTCCTTTAATACAAAAGAGACTATACAGGTCATTCCGTCCAGAATTTTATCAGAAGCATTGTCTATACCTATATTTACTGTATAGCTTACTATGCCGCTTGAATCTGTCACGGGCAAAGGATCTATGGATAAAACCTTACCTGTAAAGGTCTGTCCCTCAGATGCTTCAAATTCCATTTCAACCTTCTGGTCTTTTTCAGTTTTTGCCACATCGAGTTCAGAAACAAGAGCAGTGACCCCAAGTCCTTTCACATCAGACACAACAGCGAGATAATTAGAATCATTAGAGCTTGATACCATTTCACCAGGGTTGTAAGCAACAGATAGAATATTACCATCTACAGGTGATTTCAAGATGGTATCGGTCAGGCTGTCTTCTGCTGATTTAACAGCTGCTTCTGCCTGCTTTATGCTTATCTCATCCAGCTCAATGTCTTTGCTTCCTTCTACAAGCAGGTTATAGGCTTGTAGGGCAGAGGAATAAGCAGCCTTTGCATTTTCATACGCAGCTCTTTTGGATTCAATCTCCTGCCTTGGGTAGGCATCAGGTATTTGTTCCATGGGTAAATATTGCAGCGCAATACTGTCCTGTTGGTATTGAAGATTATCCAGCTTGCTTTTTTCAGATATTAACTCCGACGCATACTGCTGTTTGGTTTTCTCAAGTTTGACTACAGCCTGCTGATAGTTGATCCTGGCACTCTCAAGCTTGTTTACGTAGTCTTTATCCTCCAGCTTTGCAATAATATCGCCTTTTTTTATCTTGTCACCGGTTTCAAACATCACATTCTTTAATTGACCGCTTAAAGGGAATCTTAGTTTTATAACAGGCAGATAAGCTTTTCCGTCTGCATCAAAACCAATTTTAATATCCCCCTGCCTGACAGTCACTTCTTTGAAGCTGTCAATCTCAGATGAGACAGGGGCATTTTGTGCTCTATACGCATAGACCCCAATGCCAATTCCACAAAGAACAACTACTGCAACTAAAACCCTTAGTATTTTTTTGATCAAGTTATTTCCCCTCCTATAAGCCCCTTTTTTGAATAACTCTATTCTAGCCGGAGTTTTTGTCAAAAGTGTGTCATTTTACAATAAAATTGTGAACAAACTGTAAACCTTTACTATAAGAGTTGAAACTAAAAAGTACACATTTTCGCCACAAATCGTATAATAAACAGTGTTATAATGTTAGTGAAAACAAGTGAGTATGAGGTGATATGCATGGAGAAGAGAATATTAGTAGTTGATGACAATGAGGGTATAGTAGATATACTATCAGGTTTTTTAGATGTATCAGGATTTGTACCAATACCTGCCTTTGATGGTGAAGAAGCACTGGTTAAGTATAGGCAAAGTAATCCCGATCTTATTCTTCTTGATATAATGATGCCTAAAAAAGATGGATTCGAAGTGTTGAAGGAAATCAGAAAAGAAAGTGGCATTCCTATAATCATGATTACAGCTAAAGGAGAAGATGCAGATATAGTTATGGGTCTTGAAATGGGTGCTGACGACTATGTTGTTAAACCTTTTAGTCCAAAGGCTGTGATTGCAAGAGTGAAGGCAGTCTTAAGACGAATAGAAATACCGACTGGATATGAAAAAGAAATAGTCAGGTATCCGGATTTAGAAATTAATCTTTCTGAGTATGAAGTAAAAATTCAGGACAAAGTAATTAACCTGACAAAAAAGGAAGTTGAAATTTTATGGCTTTTAGCGAGTAATCCCAGCCGCGTCTACTCAAGAGACAACCTTTTAAATATGATATGGGGATACGAATATTGCGGGGACCTGAGATGTGTTGATACACATATTAAGAGAATAAGAGCAAAGCTTGATTTGAAGGATCAACATATGTGGGATATTAAAACTGTATGGGGAGTCGGCTATAAATTTGAGGTAAAAGATGCTAAAGGATAAGATTGTATATAAACTAACTATTGGATATGTAATAATTGCTGTCATCTCATTATTGATTGTCGGAGTATTTGTCATAAATATTTTCCGTAACAATACATTCCAAAACAAACAAAACAGTATGTTGGAAAGAGCACGACAAATTGCGTCAGAGACTGAATCATATATCAATAACGCCGATTATAGAGATGAATATAGTCGGCTAATGAGTATGATAGAGTCCTTTATAAACTCCCGTGTTTGGATTTTGGATGCCAATGGGAATGTATTGGCCAAATCAAAAGGTGCCTTATGCGGTGATAAAGAAATTGATGATCCAAAAGAATGCCCAGATTCACAATTTGATATTGAAATTATGAAAAGCACATTAAATGGAAATGACATCATTCGAGAAGGGCAAAGTGGTTATTACAATGAGCCTGTGCTTGTTGTCGGTGCGCCAATTTATAATAGGTTGAGGAATGTTAATGGTGCGGTTCTTTTGTATTCCCCAATCACTGGTATTACTTCATCTATTGATGAAGCTTTTACTTTTTTAATCATGATTATTGTAATAACAGTTATCCTATTCAGCATTTTAAGCTTTTATTATTCGAAACTTATTTCTAAACCAATCAATATAATGACTGCTTCTGCAATTGAAATGACAAAAGGAAACTATTCTGTAAGGACGAATATCCGCCAGAAAGATGAAATAGGGCAGTTGAGTAATTCTCTTGATCTTTTGGCATCGAAACTTGGTTATACCATAGATCAGCTTTTCCAGGAGAAAAATAAGGTGGATAATATTATATCCAGTATTTCAGAAGGAATATTGGCTTTTGACCGGAATTTGAAATTACTGAATTATAATACAGCTCTATGGAATGTTTTTGAGTACCTTAATACTGTTGATAGAGAACAATTAATAATGCAGATGTTGCTGGATCGAGGAATTTTGGATGAATTCGAGTCAGTACTTGAAACCGGGAACGGCAGTGCAATTATTGTTGAATGGAAAAACAAAGTACTAAAATTCACTATTTCTCCCGTTAAAAATAATCATGAAGAGATTATAGGTGTCGTATCACTTATACAAGATATCTCAGAAAGCGAACGCCTTGAACAGATGCGAAAAGATTTTGTAGCCAATGTGTCCCATGAGTTTAGGACACCTTTAACCCTGATTCGCGGATCAATCGAAGCTTTAATGGACGGTGCAATCAGTAAGCCAGACGATGTGAAACGATATCAAACAAGGATCTTTGAAGAAGCAAAAGGACTTGAAAAGCTAGTAGGAGATCTATTGAATTTTAGCAGGCTGCAATCCGGAAAGGCCATATTGGAATTGGATAACATTGATATCTCTGACCTTATTACGAGTATATCGCGTTCTATGCAGCGCATAGCCAAAATTAAAAACATAACTATAATAACAGAAGTAGATCAAAATATTCCCGCCGTTATAGGTGATTATGATAGATTAAAACAATTATTTGTAATTTTCTTAGATAATGCTATAAAGTTTTCACCTGAAAATACAGAAATTCAAATAGCTGCTTATGTTAAAGACTATGTATATGTAAAGATTTCTGATAATGGATATGGGATTCCCAAGGAAGATATACCATTTGTTTGGGAACGGTTTTATAAGGTAGATAAGTCTAGGATGAAATCCGATATAGGCATCGGTTTAGGGCTTTCTATTGCAAAGTACCTGATCGATTTGCACAAAGGAGTTGTCAAATTGGAAAGTGAATTAAATAAAGGCACCACTATAAAAGTGGGATTGCCTTATATACATGATGCAGAAAGTGTATAGGATATGAGGAGTGACTTTTTATGAGGCATGGAAGATTTATGGGATATGGCTATAATGGTTCCGTTATATTGTTAATTATACTTGTCCTTGTTATCATTATTTTTATTATGTTCATTAGTGATTATTTTAGAAAAAGAGGCGATATCAAAGAAAGTAGCAAAATTACATAACGTTATCTTCTTTTATTTAAAAGCTCCTCAAGATAGAATTCTAAATCGATATAATTATCAAAAGTCTTTTTACCTGGTTCGAAAGCGATCAGAATGTCTATGAATATGTGCGAAAGTGCGGTGTGTGGCACCTATTTCAAAACTTCCAGCAAAGGCACAATCTCGCTTAAGCTCCCAATAAAATAATCTGCCTTGCTTTGATCTGTGCCGAACATGGTATCACGCTTTGCAATAACCGTCATTCCTGCACGTTTTCCTGCTTCAATGCCATAGTATGAATCTTCTACAACAACACACTCATTAGTGCGAAGACCAAGTGCTTCCGCCGACTTAAGATAAATTTCCGGATTGGGTTTGCTTTTTGCAAACATATCACCGCTTAAAACAGAGGTAAAATACGATGTCAGGCAGCATTCCGACAGGGCACGCCTTATCCGGTCAATGGATGATGAAGATGCAAGTGCTATTGTATAACCTTTTTGCTTTAATGCAGTTAATGCTTCTACCGCCCCTTCGTTAAGACACTCCAGGTAATTAAATTCTTTGGAGGCGGAAAACTCCCGGTAAGCTTTCTTAAAAAACTCGATATCCCACTCTTCAGGATTGTAAGGCTTAAGGATACCCCAATTAACATCCAAAGATCCGCCTACTATTGCATGAAGTACATCCTTCGGAAGTTCAATTCCGTAAAGCGTATAAAATTCCTTCATACGTTCTACATAACGTATCTCTGTATCAACTAAAACACCATCCAAATCAAATATTACAGCTTTGATTCTTCGGTTATCATCAACTTTATCCGACATTATTGTCCCCCATTCATACAGGTCATCAATATAAATACATCAATCAAGCCTGTGTAATTTTTCAAAATCCGGATTTATCATCCACTGCTTTTGTTCTTTGCTGAAGACCTTTTTTCCTGCAATAAATGTGCTGATTACATTAAACTCATCATCAATAACAACAAAATCCGCATCCTTTCCTGATTCAATGGAGCCTTTCCTGTCAGAAAAGCCATATTTGATGCAGGGGTTTAACGAAGCCATAGGCCATACGGATTCCAAGGGAATTTTAAGGTTTTTTACAAGATTTCTCATACCATCCATTACTGTTTTTGAGCTCCCGTTTATTCTCCCGTCTTCATCAAGAACACGTCCGTCTCTTTCTACCTTTAATAAATTCCCTCCCAAGTTGTACATTCCTGAAGCATGATTTAAACCGCCAAAGGACGTTCCATCGGAAATTATCATGATGCGATTATTATCCTTTACATTCAATATCAGCTCCAGCATATCATTACATATGTGTATCCCATCACAAACCAGCTCACAATCCACTCTTTTATCCAATAAGCATGCCCCGAGAATACCAATATCCCTATGATGTATTCCCGTCATAACATTCCCCAGATGCGTCGCAACAGTGATCCCTTCATCGATTGCTTTCCGGGCCATCTCTGCACTGCAATTGCTGTGTGCTATAGCTGCAGTTATATTTTTCTGCAGAAGATAGTGCAATATCTTGTCTGTACCCGGGATTTCAGGGGCCAGTGCAAATAATTTCACTTTCCCCCCTGATTCTTCAATCATATTCTCGACCAGCTTTATTGATACTTCCGGATAAGGCTTTGGCCTGCCCTTTTCCCCTACTCTGTTCAAGTAAGGGCCTTCTGAGTGAATACCGGCAATAGCTGCTGCCCCTTCTGATTTTTCATCGGCAGCTTGTGCAATCTCTTTAGACCCCAGACCGTCCATAATAGTAGGAAAGACCATTGTAACGCCATACGCCGGCAGTGCTTTAATATAGCCCCTTATTTCTTCAAGGTAATCCACCGCTTCACTGTTTTTGACTGAATAACCCATAATTCCGTGATTGTGTGTATCAAAAATTCCAGGAATAATACTGTACCCATCATAGTCAGTATAAGCTTCCGAATATGGGATTTTCTCATATATGCCGGCAAATTTATCATCTTCCAGTTTTAGAAAGCCACTTTTAACGCCTTCCACGCAATATATTTTCGATGCTTTTACATATGTGCACATATTCCCTCCGTTATATCTAGAAAACCAATATCATATAAGTGTAAAAGGGTTGTCCTACAGACAACCCTTTTTGTTCTATTTACTTCCCATCTTCTGATGAAATTTAGGGTCAGCCGGTATATCAGGATTTATTCCTAATTCAATTGGCGCTAAAGCTGCGACAACTTGCAGCGGTATAATATATTCCCAGACCGAAAAATAACAGTCATCAACAAAATCAACAACCAAATCGTTTTTTGATGGGTTTTCAAACCCTTCCGAACTACCGATAAAATAGTTGTTGAGAGTCATCTCCGACAAGGTCTCCCTGAGCTTTAAGGCCCTGCTCTTGTACTCGCCCCTGGAGCCTATGTAAAATATATGACTGTCAGGCTTAACGGAGTTGTATATACCATGAATGAACTCTTCCAGTTCATATCCGCTGACACCTTGGCGTACTGTTTCCAATATCTTCAGTGCACCTTCCAATGCATTGGCATAGTTTATGTCATAGCCGATTACCATAACACGTTTTGTAGAAATAAAACTCTCGTTTATCCTGTGATACCATTCAGTCGCACTCTCAGTAATATATGAAAGGTTTTGGATGACTTTATGCATTCTTGACAAATATTCACCGGCTTTTTCCAGAGTAATGGTCCCCTTTGCAAGGGACAACTCAAGTCCTATCATCATCAAGGTGCATATGGTGCCTGAATACCCTTTCGTTTTTGCCCCGCAGAATTCATCGCCTACTGATAAATTTACAGAAACATCAGAGTGTTCAAAAACACGTGCCTCTTCGTTTGCGGATATTGATGCGGTATAAAGTCCCTTCTCCTTTGCCGAATCCAGCCCATGTACGGTAGAATAGCTTTGTCCACCCTGTGAAATGCCGATTACCAGAGTGTTCTTGTTGAACACCTTTTCCTGGTTCTTGAAAATAATAGGATATTGGACAAACACTTTCATATCAAGAACTTCCTCGAGAAAGGCTTTTGCCGCCAAACCCGAATGGTAGCTTGTACCTGACCCGATTATATATATCTGCTCTATGTTTATTTCCTTGTACTTTTTTACGATTTCAGCTGTAATTTCTTTTCTGTTTGCTATTATTTGCTCTAATGTTTTTGGAGTCTCAGTAATATACTCGTACATACGGGTTGCAGCCTTTTCCATAATTATAATATACCTATGACAGACCCAAGTATTCCAAATGCTATAATACCCCACAACAAGGTCATTGTCTTGATCCCTTTCTTTAATAATGAGTAAATGACAAATGTCAGCCCTAATGGGAGAATTCCGGTCATGATTCCGTCAAATATCGATTGAAGCTCAACAGTAGCTTGTCCTATTGTTAATACAAGAGGGGTCGTCAGTTTAATCAAGGTTGCTATCATTGAACCGACGACAATAAGTCCCAGTATATTGGCGCATTCTGTCAAAATGCTGAAAAAGCCACCTTCAGATGCTGCTGCCACAAAGCTCATTCCGCTTTTATACCCTAGCTCCAGGCCTTTGTATCTGACTAATAAATGCGGGATGTTATAAATCAGAAGGAATAAAATGGCTCCCAGGATACTTCCCTTCAATGCAAGGCTCGCACCTATACCGGCACCGATTACCCTGAAGGAACCCCAGAAGAATGAATCGCCAATACCTGCCAGGGGGCCCATCAGTGCAGTCTTTATCGCACTTATGGATTCTACATTGAAGCTTTCACCTTTGTCTTTTGCTTTTTTAAACTTTTCTTCCAATGCTATGCTTGCACCGGTTATAAAAGTTACTACTGCGGGAGTTGTGTTAAAAAATGTCAGGTGCCGCTTTAATGCTTCAGATGCATCTTTTTTATCCGGATACAGCCTTTTCAGCGCAGGAATCATTTGATATGCAAAACCTACATTCTGCATACGCTCGTAGCAGAAGCATGCCTGCAGCGGAAAAGAACGCCAAAAGGTTTTTCTGAAATCTTCTTTTGTTAATAGAGATTCATCCTTCTTTTCTATTTCCTTGTTTATCGCCATTATAGCTCCCCCCCTAAGTCATTGGAATTTGTTGCAGCATTTGCCGCCGCAGGCTTTGAAAGCATGTTTTGGTATAATACATATGCAATGGTAGTACCAATAACTGCTGCTCCTACAGTGTTTACACCAATCAGTGCCGTCAGAGCCCAACCAATAAATAGAAATGCTGCATTTTTCTTATTCAACAGAAGCTGCATCAAAATTGCTATACCAAGTGCCGGAAGCATACCGCTTGCGACCTTCAAGCCGGCCAGGACCTTTGCAGGTATCCATGCTACAAAGCTTGCAATTACTGCAGAGCCCAGCAGGTATCCTACAAAAACCACCAGGAAGGATGAGATAAAGAATAAAAGTGCTCCTGACCACAGAGCTCTTTCGACACCTTTGAAGTCTCCGCTTTCTGCGGCTTTATCTGCATTATGTATAAATATTGCGTTAATAGTTCTATCAAGTATACCTACACTTTGTCCCAGAGTTGCGATCGGTAATGCCAATGCGACAGCTGTACTTGTATCCAACCCTGAAGTAATGGCAAAGGCTGTTGCTAAAATTCCGCCCGATACAACATCAGGAGGTGTTGCCGCACCGATGCCCGCGATTCCCATTAAAACCAGCTCAATGGACCCGCCCATGATTATACCTGTCTTGACATCCCCAAGGATCAAGCCTACCAGAGGACCTGTAATCAGTGGACGATCCAGCATCCACATGCCGTAAACACGTCCGTCCCAGATAACAAAACCGGCAAGCAATCCCAGCAGCAATGCTTGTACTAATGTCATAAATCACCACTCCTTATTTTTTATATTCATTTATTATTTCTTCATAGGTCATTTTCTTTGAAGTCGGGACTGCGTGCAGGTCAATCTCAATCCCGGACTTATTCATATCAGATAACAGTTTGATATCATTATCATCCATATGAACTGTGATAGAGACCTTCTTTCTACCCTCTCCATTTCTTTGCCCGCCAATAACAACATGCTTGATTTTTCCTGTATTCCGGCAAAGATATTCAGCATCATGGATCGAGCTGGTAATCACCAGTATTTTTCTTGCCTCATGCTTTGGATTGTTGACTACCTCAACAGCCCCTGCCAAGGATTTCATCGAGAGCAATACTTCCGGTGGTTTGGCAAGCTTAAATGCAAGCTGCATAGTTTCATCGGCAATCAGCTTGTCATTGGCAATTACAATGGTATCAATTCCCAGATACGAGGTCCACGCCACTGCCACTTGCCCATGGAGCAGCCGGTCATCTACCCTTAAAGCTTTTATCATACCTGCATACCTCCTTACAATTCATCGCCAAGATCATCAGAGTTCTTACCGACAGCTTCATTGACAAGATATATAGCATTTCTTGACACATTAATCGCCTGATTAAGCTTTGTCACATTTCCGGCAGCATCTGAATCCAAATCCAGTGTTATGATCTCCAGCAGCAGCCCCAGGTTCAATCCGGAAATCAAGTATAATTGCTCATGATTTGAAATGCATTTTATGGCTGCCTGTGTTGTACTGCCCCCGATTATGTCTGTCAATACCGCTATGGGATTATGCTGGTCAAATGCTGTGATTTTCTCTTCAATCATTGCCTGCACCTCAGAGACCGTCTCCTTTTCGGTAACACTTACACAGAATACGTTCCCCTGCTCTCCAAGTATTAATTCCGCTGAACTTTTAATACCCTCAGCAAATGCACCGTGAGTCACCATGATAATATTATGCATCCTACCCCTCCTTCTTTTTATAATATAACATGCTATTGCGCGCAAATCTATATTCATTTGATTATTTGTATATTCATTTAATACTATGCTATCATATCATCTTGTACATTACAATACTTTTATATATTTTTTGTATATGCATTTAGACAAACTAAAAGTAATTGACATGTATTATAAAAACTAGATATAATATTTTGTACCAAGGTGTATAAGCAAATTTTTCTGAAAGAAGGGTTTATATGGGACGGGAGATTGCTAAATACCATGAAATCGAAACAGACATCCTACATAAAATTCAAAGCGGTGAGTTAAAAATCGGAGATCAAATCATGACGGAAAAGGAACTGTGCGAGATTTATAAAGTCAGCCGCATGACTGTTACCAAGGCTCTTCAATCGCTGTCCACCAAAGGCTTTATCAGGCGTATTGCAGGAAAAGGCAGTTTTGTCTGTGATTCCAATGTTAAGAAGGTTTTTGGACATTCCCGCAGCTTTACTCAGGATATTTTATCCATAGGGCAGACTCCCGGTGCCATTCTTGTTGAGTACAGAATCTGCAGAGGTGAAGAAATACCGGAAATCGCGCAGAAGCTCCGGGTAGATCCAAAGGGTTTCATTCACTTTTTCACCAGAATCCGTACTGCGGACGGTATAAAAATTGCGCTAAGCCATACATATATAAAATGTGATATTGTTCCTGCTTTAAACATCAGCACTTTGGAAGGTTCACTATATGAATACATACAAAATGAATTAGGCATCTTTCCCAAACAAAAGGCTTATTCTGTAAATGCCACACTCCCTACCCCCGAACAAAAAAAGCTGTTGGAAATCAGCGATGTTGCGCTTCTTAAGGTTGTTCATCCCTCCTTTCTGGAAAGCGGCGAAATATTCGAATATACAGAAACTTACTATGTCGGCAGCCGGTATACCTATTATTTTTACCCGGATAATTCATCTTACTTCACAATATAAAAAAGGCTTCTGTGGAAGCCTTTTTTAGCGGAATTCATACACCTGCCCGTTATAAAAAATCCTACTCTCCAAACTTGGATTCTACAAGCTCAACCAGCCTGCTCATTGCCTGCTGCTCATCCTCACCGTCGGTAATTATACAGATTGTACTGCCGCAGTTGATTCCCCCGGAAAGAAGATTGATTATGCTTTTTGCATTCAGCTTCTTGCTGCCGAACTCAACTGTTATGCTCGACCTGAAGCTTGCTGCGGCTTTTGCGAACTCACCCGCCGGACGGGCATGCAGACCGGAATTATTTGTTATAGTTATTTCCTTTCTTATCATACATATTCCCCTTTGTATCCTTATTTTTACAGATATAATGTATATACATTATTTACTCAATACTATATCATTTCTAAGTAAACTCTGTCCAGCTTCCTGTGAATTTTTTATTCGACCACTCATTAGGTGCCAGGGAAACCGCTGAAAACTCATAAATTTAAAGGTCACATACTATATATGGGGATTTCCACACCTTTGATATCGATTGGTAGCAAAATAATATGAAGACCCCTTTAAGTGATAGCGGGTAATACGCTTATCCCTTAAGGGGCGGTAAAAGTGGCAACGGCTTAGTGGCTTGAACAAAGTGAAAGCCAGCGTCTTTAGACGCTGGCCGGTAACGGAGGCTTATAACCTCAGAGCAAACTACCCGTTTTACGGGTAGTCATGATTCTCTAGTTATAGTGTAATAACTGTACCTGCATTGCCTTTTAAGGCTTCTACACCTTTGAAATGGATTTCAACAATACGCTTAGGTATCGGAGAAGCTACAACAACTTTGACATCTGCCATACTTTCTTCCCTCCAATCCTATTTTACAGTGTTGCTACCATAATTGCTTTGATTGTATGCATTCTATTTTCTGCTTCGTCAAATACGACAGAATGTCTGCTTCTGAATACATCATCAGTAACTTCGCGAATATCAAAGCCTGATGCTTTCTGATCTTTTGCCATCTTTGTTTCAAAATCATGGAATGCAGGCAAACAGTGCATAAATATCACATCTCGGTTCTCTGTTTTGTTTACCATATCCATTGTTACTTTATATGGTGTTAAGAGTCTGACTCTTTCCGAAATCTGATCTTCTTCCCCCATGGATGCCCAAACATCAGTGTAAAGAACATCCGCGCCCTTTAAGCAGGAATCGTCGCTACAGAATTCGATAACCGCACCTGTTTGTTTCGCTACTTCTCTAGCTTTTGCTAGAACAGCTTCGTTTGGAGCTAATTCTTCTGGTCCAAATGCCACAAAATGCATGCCCATTTTCGCACAGCCGTACATCCAAGCATAGGACATGTTATTTCTTGTATCTCCGCAGAATACCACTTTGATCTTATTCAATGGCTTAGCCACATGCTCTTCAATGGTCAATAAGTCAGCTAATATTTGTGTTGGATGGTCAATATCTGTCAAGCCATTCCATACAGGTACGCCGGCGTATTTAGCCAGTTCTTCAACAGCCTCTTGCTTATACCCTCTATACTCAATACCGTCGTAGAATCTGCCCAATACTTTTGCACTGTCTTCCAAGGATTCTTTTTTGCCAAACTGTGAACTGCCTGAATCAAGGAACGTGACATGCGCGCCTTCATCAAGTGCTGCTACTTCAAAAGCACATCTTGTTCTTGTGGATGTTTTTTCAAATAGTAAAAGAATGCTTTTGCCCTTTAATAAGTCATTGTATATGCCTGCTCTCTTTTTTAATTTCAGATCATGTGAAAGATCTAGCATATATCTAATTTCTAATGGTGAAAAGTCCATCAATGTTAAAAAACTTTTTCCTTTTAGATTTACTGCCATATCTCTTATCTCCCCTTTAAAGTCATAGTTTTATAAATCCTACAATGACGCTTTGTGTTATATTATCAACCTTTAGAGATGTAGACACTGCAATATTGAACTCATATTCAGGCACAATGATGAATGGTTTTGATTTATAATCTTCATTGTTTATTGCCTTCTTAAAGTATTCCCTATGCGAATAGTTCAGGTTGATTAGTTCATTGATATTGCTATAGCATATATTACCTTGCCGGTCCAGAATACAAATTGTACCAAAAGCTTTATTTTCCTGTAAAAAGCATTCAATTACGTCATGCAACTTTTTTGTATCCGATGTTGCAAATCCATTGTCGGTTTTTAGTGCATAAAACATTTCTATTTGCTTATCCAGTTCATTATTCAATTCCGATTCGATACTTATTTTGTTTAAATAACCCTCAAGCTGATTATATAAGCTATCCGTCATGCTGGATAAAACTTCTACCGATGTATTGACTCTATCCATAAAGTTTTTCTGTTCTTGGGTAAGTGCATTTGTTTCTTCCGCACCAGAAGCAAATTCGCTCATTGTATCTTGAATCATTTTCATTGCTTCATCAATGGAAATAGCCGACTTTTCCTGATCCTTCGAATAATTGTATGATGCAGTAACATTATCAGCAATAACACCAACAATACTCAAGAACCGGCTTAGCGCCAGGCTGACTTCTTTGGCAAAAACTGAGCTTTCCTGCAGCATATCAATTTGCTTTATGGCTTCACCTGATACATCTGCAAAGCTCTCTTTTAGCTCATTGATTATGAAATGTATTTCATTAACAGCAATCCTTGCTTGATCTGCAAGCTGTCTTATTTCATTAGCTACAACGCTAAAACCTTTTCCTGCTTCGCCGGCACGAGCAGCTTCAATTGCTGCATTCAAGGCCAGTAAATTTGTTTGGTTGCTTATACCATCAACCTTAAACGCAATGTTACTAATACTGCCTATTTTTGCTTCCATTGTTTCGACGCTTTTTCCGATTCGTATCCCAGAATCGGAATTAATCTTGATTCGTTGGTACAGTTGATCCATTTTAAAGCTGTCATCAGCAATTTCTTGTTGCGTATTCAAAGTCATCTTTTCAATCGCTTTCATACTTTCATTTATTTTCTTCATGCATTCTTTTATTTCTAACGTATGTTTCTTAACATTCATAATTTGTTCTGCTTGCTGCATAGCACCTTCGGACACAAAAGAGATGGCTGTGTCGATTTCATTTGCTGCCAGTGTTGCTTGTCCTATGCTTGATAAAGTATCTTTACAAAAAAATGCCGTTTTTTCAGCATTGGAAACAGAATCTCCAATGATGCAAAGTATGTTTTTGATGATGCTTTTAATCTGTAAAGAAAGTCCCATCATTTCTTTGCTGCTGTTCTTATTGACTTCTTGCAGATAGTTCCCTTCTGCGATCTCACTAAGGTCCTCTTCCAATTTCCTGTAGGGCTTTCCCATACTTTTGTAATTAATAACCGCAAGTACAAAGCCTGCTAATAAGATTACAATTATTGCTTTGATAATTCCAAAGAGTTCTTTTTCCAAAATAAAACTATTCTCTGCTTCCAAAGCATAGTGATAGAAAGCCATTCTATAAGAAAAAGCATATATTAGTATTCCATAAATACCATTGAGAATCGTTTGTCGCAGGTACCTGCTCATTATCTCATCTCCAGTGCAGTTTATTGTTTTAGTGATCATCAAGAAATTTATTTACACCTTCAATAGTTTTTTAGCGGTATCATTCGCGTGATAGTTTGATACGATATAGTCAAAAACAAGTTTTGATGCCACTGTACTTGTCATATTGCGGTAATCAGTCATAGGGTTAACCTCTACAATGTCAATAACATCAACATAAGGCGCAACTTTCTTTATAAATCTAAATAATTGGTAAGTGTTAATTCCCCCTGGTTCATTAGCACCGGAACCTGGTGCAAAGGCCGAGTCAAGCACATCGATATCTACAGTTAAGTAAACATGCTCGGTCCCATTTGTAGCAATCTCTATAGACTTTTCCGCTATGTCCTCTATTCCTCTTGTGAATATTTGCTCAGGTGTAAACACCGTAATATTATTATTTTTTATATAGTGGTAATGTTCAGCGTAATTATAGCCTCTTATTCCAATTTGAACGATGTTATTTCCATTGATTCTGTCAAACTCAATTGCTCTTCTAATCTCGCTGCTGCCGGAATAATTTCCTTGAATATATGAGCTATCAACTAAATCCAGGTGTGCATCAAGATGAATAATGCCTATATTTCCCTTTGTGTTATCATATAACGATTGAATACCCGGATGACTGACAGAATGATCCCCTCCTAATAATATAGGAGAATAGCCCTGAACAATCAGTTTATCAATTTCGTTTTTCATCTCATCTATACTTTGTTTATGATTGTATCTTGTAATAAATACATCTCCAAAATCTTTAATTTCTACTTTATCCATCTCAACAATTTTATTTTCTTCTGTGTCGAATATTTCATTTTCTTTGACTCTGTTTAAAATCCACTGTAATGAATTTCTTATTTGACCGGGCGCATAACGTGCGCCCGGCCAACCCAAGGATGCTGTCGTATCATATGATAGACCCAGTATACCAAACTTGCTTTTAAAAATCTTATTCATCATTTCTTCCTTTCATGCGTATGCGTTATCATTATTGCTCTGCTACAAACTTGCCATCTTTAACCACTAATATGACAAGATCTTTACCAATCGGCTCCCTGCTATTTGTAAAACTAGTTTCTCCTGTTGCACCTTCAAATTTGCTGGTTTCTGAAATTGCTTTCTTAATTGCTGCTTTATCTGTGGAACCGGCTCTTTTAATTGCATCAGCAAGTAGGTTTAATGCATCATAAGCATATGGCGACCATGAATTCACTTCTTTATCATATTTTTCCTTATACTTTTTAACAAATTCTTGTGCTGCAGGTCTCGGATCTGTAGGATGGAAATAGCATACCACATGTGTCCCTTCTACACTGCTGCCGCCTAACTGAATAAAGTCATCCGTATAGATACTGTCACTGCCAATAAAGGGTACATCCAATCCTGCTTTTTTTGCTTGCTGAATAATGAGTGCACCTTCTTGATATGTCGCTAATACAATTGCTTCCGGACTAGCCGCTTTAATTTTAGTAAGAATAACGCTGAAATCCTTTTCTTGTCCGCCTATATAAGATTCGGAAGCAGTTACTTCTCCCCCAAGTTTTTTGAAGGAATCTGAGAAAACGGTTGATACACCTTTTCCATAATCACTATTATCGTAGATAACTGCCACTTTTTTATATTTCTTGTTGTCAAACAGCCACTTTGCCATTTGTGCGCCCTGATAATTGTCGCCTACGTTAATCCTATATACATAATCACCGATATCAGCAACATTTGGATTAGTAGAGGCTATAGCAATTTCAGGAATTCCATTTTGCTGATATATTGGTCCTGCTGCCAAAGTACAACCGCTAAAGAAATGTCCAAGTATTGCAGTAATACTGCTGTCACTCACAAATTTCTGGGCCACATTAACCGCTTCTTTGGAATCGCCTTTATCGTCTGCATACACTATCTCTATTTGTCTACCTAATATACCGCCGTTTTTGTTGATTTCTTCTTTTGCAAGTTCAATACCATCCTTAGCATATTCACCATACATAGCATAGTCACCCGTCATAGGTGCTGCAGCACCTATCTTAATAGGACCTGTTTCTGCTTGCTTATCCGTATTGCTGCAGCCTACCAAACCTAGCGTAGAAATAATTAATACAAGTATTAGAATAAGGGATAATGTCTTTTTTACCATAATAAAATACCTCCTCATTTTTATTCATTTAGTTGTCCTAGATAGATATTTTTTACTGTGTCATCGCTTAGCAGACTACTGGCATTATTTTTAAGAATTATCTCACCTACTTCCATAATATATCCATAATCTGCCACTGACAGAGCCATCTGTGCGTTCTGCTCGACCAGCAGAATTGTCGTTCCTCTTTTATTTATTTCTTTTATGGCTTCAAAAACCTCTTCGACTATAATGGGTGCAAGTCCCATTGACGGCTCGTCCAGTATAAGCAGTTTCGGCTCCTGTAATATTCCCCTTGCAATTGCAAGCATTTGTTGTTCCCCACCGCTCAACGTACCGGCTGACTGGTTTTGCCTATCTTTAAGCCTTGGAAAAAGAATATATACTGTATCTATCTCCTTCTTGAAGGTTGAATATTTTGTTACCCTAGAGAATGAACTTATCAGCAAATTTTCTCTGACTGTCAGCTTGGGGAAGATATGTCTCCCCTCGGGCACATGTATTAATCCATTTCTTGCAATCGTATGGGGCGGTATTCCTAATATTGACTTGCTCTCAAGCAGCACATTTCCTGCAGCAGGTTTTAAAAGTCCTGATATCGTTTTTAAAGTTGTTGTTTTACCGGCACCATTATTACCGATGAGCGTCGCTATTTGTCCCTCTAGTATTTCAAAAGAAATGTCTCTAACTGCAATAATGTTTCCATATTTGACGGTTAGATTCTCAATTTTAAGCATCCTTATGCCCCCTCCCTAAATACGCCTCAATGACAGCCCTATTGTTCTGGATTTCTTTTGAACTACCTTCTGCTATTTTCACACCATGGTCAAGAACTACGATCTTATTTGATACGCCCATTACAACTCTCATGTTATGCTCTATAAGCAAAATGGTTAAACCTGTTTCATTAAGAGCTTTAATAAATTTAACCAGATCCATTGCCTCTTGCATGTTCATTCCGGCTGTCGGCTCATCAAGTAACAGGAGGGTAGGTTCTGAAGCTAAAGCTCTAACTATTTCTAATCTTCGCTGTTCCCCATAAGACAAATTTTTTGCTGTTTCTAATGCTTTTTTGTCTAGCCCTACACTTTTTAGGAATTCCATTGCCTTGTCATAGCATGCATTTTCCTCTGCAACGGTCTTTTTTCCCATTACAAGACAATCCAATATACTTGCTTTGAGTTTTGTATGCAAGCCTATCATTACATTTTCAAGGACTGTCAGATTAGAAAATAGTCTAATATTTTGAAATGTTCGTGTTATACCTTGCTCTACGATTTGATATGAGTGCAATTTCGTAATGTTCTTTCCAAGAAATAATTTCTTGCCTTGTGTCGGTGTATAATGTCCGGAGATCACGTTAAACAAAGTTGTTTTACCGGCACCGTTTGGTCCTATAATACTTGCGATTTCGCCTTTTGCTACATTAAAAGATACATTCTCTACTGCCTTTAGCCCGCTAAAGTATTTGCTTATACTTTCTATACTGAGTAATTCCACAATTTCACCTCAATCCATCACTTGATAACGAGATACCCTATTCTACTCTTTATATTTTTCTTGGTATTCTTTTTTCAGGCCAGAACCCATTTGGCCTATAAACCATCATAAATATGAGCACCATCCCATAGATAAGCATCCTGTACATTGATACACTTCTAAGTATCTCCGGCAGCAATAATAATACGGACACCCCTACAATTGAACCAATCAGACTCCCCTTTCCTCCCAGAACCACCATGCAAAGAATCAATATGGATTCATTCGAAGTAAAATTCATTGGGCTGATAAAGCTCATATAATGCGCAAACAGACTACCGGCAACACCGGCAAATGCAGCTGTTATTGCAAACGCCCAAATCTTATAATAGCCTGTATTTATACCCATTGATAAAGCTGCTATTTCATTTTCACGGATACCCACTAATGCTCTACCAAATCTTGACTTTGAAATACGGCTCATCAAGATTATCGTAACAAGTACAAGGGCATAAATAAGATAAAACAATGCCTGTTTCGTGTTAAAGCTATACCCGAATATGGAAGGTGTCTTAATGCTGTGTATGCCCATTGGACCATTGGTTACACTTTGCCAGTTGAGCAAAACATACCTAACAATTTCGTTAAATCCCAAAGTAACTATCGCCAAATAATCACCCCGTATTCTTAGACTAGGTATGCCAAGAATAAAACCAAAGACTAAGGATATAAGTGCTGCAGAAAGTAGTCCGATCCAAAAATTATTAAAGATGTTTTGTGCAAAAAGACTGGAAACATATGCGCCAATCCCGAAAAAAGCTGCATGTCCAAGGTCAAGCTCACCCGCTACGCCTGTAACAATATTCAAGCTTACACCAAGAATAAGATATATACCTAGTACGATGCTGATGTGCAAAACATAGTTATTTCTTATCATAAAAGGAAATAGTATAATAGCAATTGCGGCAATAAGATAGTTATATTTATCATTGACCTTAAATCTTCCTAATTCCAATTCTTTCACCTACACTTTCTCTACTTCTTTTTTCCCAAACAAACCGGTAGGTCTAAATAATAAGACCAGAATAAGAATGATAAAAGCAAATGCGTCTTTATATTTGGCTGATATTATCACTGCCCCCATGCTTTCTGTTAACCCCAGTATGATCCCTCCGATCATCGTTCCAGGAATATTGCCGATACCGCCAAGCACTGCCGCTACAAAAGCCTTTAATCCTGCTGTATAACCCATATTGAATACGATACTATTATAATAAAGTGCAACTAATATACCGGCTGCGCCGCCTAACATCGATCCAATCGAAAAAGTGATTGATACGATCTTATTCACATTGATGCCCATAAGGCTTGTCATTGAAGAATCTTGTGCAGTTGCCCTCATTGCTATTCCAATCCTTGTTTTATATATCAGAAAATACAATAGAGACATAAGTATGAATGACGTTATTATTATTTCTATCTGCATTGTGGATATTGTTATTTGGTTCAGCTTAATGACATGCTCTTCTGTCACTGGAGCAAAAGGCTTTGTATTAGATCCCCAAATGAGCATGGCAATATTTTGCAGTAAAATCGACATGCCTATGGCGCTGATCAACTGAGAAGAACGTGCACCATTTCTTATAGAACGAAAAGCGACAAATTCGATTAAAATCCCCAGTAACCCACATAATACAATGGCTGCAATAAATGCAACAAAAACATTTACCTTAAAGAAGGTGATAAGTGCAAATGATAAAAATGCGCCCATCATGTATACTTCACCATGTGCAAAATTTATCAAGCCTAATATGCCATATGCCAATGTGTAGCCTAGCGCAACCAGCGCGTATACGGAACCTATTGTCAAACCATTTATTAACTGTTGAATTAACAAGTTCTGACCTCCTTTTACTAGATTTTAATTAACTAAGTCTTCTGCTTGCTTTAGATACCTTTTCCTCCTTATAAATAATTAATTATAACAGGTCATGTTTTCACCAACATACTATTTTATAGCCATTGGTTGGTTGCCTCAAGTATCCTGCCCCTCTAATTCTTCACTTTAGTATATAGCAATTCATATGCCAACTTTCGAAAGCGGTGTTCGCACCGAAACACAAGCAAATTCAACCTTTCTTAGTTGAAGCTTATTCCTAACTCTAAAGCGACATAAAATAGTGTATAGTTTTTGGTCATACTCTTATTCTCAGATACTATTAGTTTAATTGTATAACTAGGTATATCAATATAAAATATCACTTATTGAAGTAAAAAGGAGTTTTATTATAGATGCCGAATAATTATAATATATTCTAACTATTCGACACCTAAACAAGGAGGATTAAGATGTATAAAAATATTCTCGGTCAAATGAAGGACTCTTTCAAAGATACAGACTTGATAATTGTAACAGATAGAGAAGGTAAAGTTATGTATTATAACAACTTCAATGATATTTTAAATAAAATAAGTAGTCAGGATGCAATTGGCAAATCAATATTTGAGCTATATCCATGGCTGACAAAAGAAAATAGTACCATTTTTAGAGTTATGGAAACAGGCGAACCTCTTGTAAACCATGTGCAAAATATTAAACTGGACGAAAAGAATTCAATATATGCTTTGAACTCAGCATTTCCACTTATAAATGAACAAGGCATCATAGGTGCAATAGAAGTCTCAACAAACTTGACAAATGAAAGCAAACCGTTGAAGCATAAAAGCCAATATAGTAACTTTAATGCAAAATATCGGTTTGATGATTTCATTACAAACGATCCTAAATTAAGCGAATTGCTTAATATGCTAAAAAGCGTATCCCAAAACAGTTCAAATATTTTTATATATGGTGAGACTGGAACTGGAAAAGAAATTATTGCACATGCCATTCATGATCGAAGCTCACGGAGAAGTAAGCCATTTGTCGCTCAAAATTGTGCTGCAATCCCAGCTACCATCATGGAAAGCCTTCTTTTTGGCTCAACAAAAGGAAGTTACACCGGTGCCGGAGACAAGCCTGGTTTATTTGAAATTGCGAATGGAGGGACTTTATACCTTGATGAGATAAACTCCATGCCGATAGAATTGCAGCCAAAGCTGCTTCGAGTTATTGAAGATAACGCAGTAAGGCGTATTGGAGATAATCGAGATATTTGTATAGATATAAGGATAATTGCGTCAACAAACGAAAAACCAACAAAAATACTTGAGGAGAAAAAAATGCGGACAGACTTATTTTTTAGACTCAATGTCATAAGTGCTGAAATATCTGCTCTCAGGGATAGAAAAGGTGACATAGATGTGCTGTTGGATCATTTCATAGCAAGTTATAACAGTATTTTTAACAAAAATGTTGTTTCTATCGATAGCAAAGCAAAGCAACTACTATACCAATACCAGTGGCCTGGTAATGTTAGAGAATTTAAAAACTGTATTGAAAGTGCATTTAATATAGTAGATAATAATACAATGATTTTAAAAAATCATATTCCAGATTATATTTTGTCCAATCTCAATATAAGTTCAAATACCATAAACATTGATAAAACCCTGCCTGCTTTACTGGATGAATATGAAAAAGACACGATAGAAAAGATACTTATTAAAAACAGATTTAATGTGTTAAGAACAGCAAAAGAATTAGGCATACCAAGACAAACACTTTATTATAAACTTGCAAAATATAACCTTGCTTAAATTATGGTGTCGGCTCCGCGTTCTCGCACTTATATGCTATCTATAATTAAATGAAAGCGAAGCAAATAAAATGCTTCGCATAAATCATGAAATGTGCAACAGTCTAAATTCCTATCGAATAAAATCCTTATTTATGCAAACTATACTATTGGTGATTGTTTATGAAGATTTCATTTAAAAGAAATTTAGGAAATACCGATAGAACCATAAGAATAGTTTTAGGTATTTCTTTACTTGTTGAAGGAATTACTGGGTATTGAATCATTATGGATGCATTAGGTTGGTCAACCTATCCAAAGAAACGTTGATTTGCACTGCGTACTACCGATGATGCAAGCAATAAGGATTTTTTGTGCCAAGGTCAAAATATACATCCGGTGAATTCTCTGCCCTCCTTACGTCGCATAATATTCATACTGGCAGCCAACTCTGCAATCTGCCAGACGACCTCCTTAGTGTAATATTTCTTTGCATAAGCTATCAACTTTTTAAAATCAATATAACTTCCTCCGTTTCTTCCTGAGCTCTTCCAAAGAGGTTTCCCATTAAATCCTCATAAACCAATAAGCCTGCATCTGCCATCCACTCTTTAAGAAGTAATTTATCATTAATTTAGCCGCTAAATAAAAAAGGTGGCGGTTAAGCTAAAAATCGCTTTGCTGTCGTTAACAAAGTCAGTTTCTTAAGATCACCACCCTTTGCTGCGGCTCTATTCCATCCATCTGGAAAGTTCGTTTATTTATGTAGCTCATAAAGTATTTTATTATATTCTTTATCCAATTTATAGAACATAAGAACAATTACAGCGAATGCATAAAGTATAAGGGGTATGTACGTAAACAATGCAATTATAACGGATGTTGATGACTCAGTCTGAATACCGGAGCCTCCCACATATCCGCTCAAAGCAAGAAGCCATCCAAGCATTGCACTGGATAAACCGTTGCCGAACTTCTGTCCAAAGCTCTCGGAGCTATACACCAGGCCTTCGTTTCTTATTCCCGTTTTCCATTCACCGTATTCTATAGTGTCTACTATAAACGAGGGTAGTGACCCTACAAGAGGTGCAAAACCAAGCCCTTTCACAAATAATCCTGCATATACATTACTTTCGGCATTTGGATTAATAAGTATTATTATCGTTCCGATAAGATAGATTACAAATCCTACAAATACAGTATTTCTTTTTCCTAACTTTTTGATAATAGGCATCATAACAATCATACCTGCAATTGAAGATGCAAAATAGAAAATCATAAGCGTACCCATTGCTCTCTGATTACCCAGTATATATGTAACATAATAAATGTTAATCCCCGACAGAGCCATAATTCCATATGTCAGGATACCCAATAACAGGACTAAACGCCAATACTTATTGGAAAGCAATGCATTGAATCCTGCTTTAAGGGTTATTTTCTCCTTTACAGCTTTTTTAGATGCTACTCTTTCTTTAGTAAAATAGAAGGATAGTATAATGGCTGCTGCCGCAATAATACCGTAAATAACAAAAACCTTACGCCAGGCAGCCACCCCTCCGCCGAATTGGTTAACAAGGTTCACAGTTAATATGTTTACTAATAGGGCTCCTATTGTCCCCGACACCATACGAGAAATATTCAATAAGGATCTTTCATATTGATCCTGGGTTATCAGTGCAACCTGTGTTCCGTGGGGTATGGAATACATGGTATAAAAAACAGTAGTCAGCAAATTATACATAATGAATAAATACACCGCAGTACCTATTTTACCAAAGCCGGGTAGTGAAAACAGCAGTACCAGTGTAAATGCAAGCGGTATTGCAGATCTCAGAATCCATGGCCTTGCCTTGCCGAATCTGTGATTTGTATTATCAACTATATAACCCATGGCAACATCACTAAAACCGTCGAACAATCTGGAAAACAGAATTATACTTCCGATAACAGCGCCGGAGATACCTACAATGTCGGTATAAAAGAAGGTTAAGAAAGCTGCAACATTTGCATAAACCATATTACTCCCGAAATCACCGATACCGTATGCCAATTTCTCTCCCAGGCTTATTCTAGCTATACTATTTATACACGGATTTTTAATCTCCATGGTCAAGGAATAACCCCCCTTTAATATGGTATTTGTAGTGTTGTAGCTTATGGGAGATTTCATGGTTTAATTATATCTCAGAAAAAGAATTCTTTTGTGGTTACTTTTTATCTCCAGGTGTCCCTGCACCGCCGTAGTATAAAATATTATATGAAAGGGCAAAGTCCACATCCAACGCTACACCACTTATATATCCCGCCATATCGCTGTTAAGGAAAAGCATTGCAGCAGCCTGATGCTCGGGTTTTGATTCAAATCCGCAGGGGGATGTAGGCATAGCAGTACCAAATGTCTTGCCTGTACTTACGCGAAAATATCCATGCATCGGAGTCAGGGTTGCACCCGGACATATGGTATTAAACCGGATCTTGCGTACTGCAAGACTCCATGCGCGATGGCACGCATACATATTGAGGCATTCCTTTGTAAAAGTGTATGGACGGTTGTTCTTATTCTCTGTCTTAATCCAATACGGATCATATAGTTTTGCTTCTGCATATTCAACTGTCTTATCCCAATCATCGATTTCAATGAAATCCTTGAATTCCTTGATTTTAAACCTCCATGCCATGCCCCCTATGGAGGATACTGCACATATTGCACCCCCGTCGTTCATTTTGGGTATAACAGACTCAATAAAATAACGAGCTCCAATATAGTTGATACGTACTACATCCAATTCATTAAAACCAACACCGTTGTATTTGTAGTTTTCATCAACGGTTACACTGGGAATGCCAGCTGTATGGAAAATGCAGTCAACCCCTTGAGGTATCTGGCTTACGGCATTATCAATGTTCTCCCTGTCATTTAAGTTGATTTTTATATATTTATCCACTTTATCTTCAGTAGGTTTGAAATCCAAGACCCACACCTTTGCGCCATGTTCAAGCAACATCTCAACCGCTGCTTTACCCATTCCGGAGGACCCCCCCGATACTAGACAAAATTTGTCTTTATATGAAATTTGAGCTTTCATTTTAACCCTCCTTACCTTATTTTTTAATAGTATTATCACTGTTATTTGCAGAACTTTTTACATATAGGTATTAATAGGCATCATATGCCAGAGAAATGAATTCCATAGCCTCTTCTTTGGTTGTAATCTGATATGGCGAAAATCTATCCGGACCTTGCCAAAACTTATTGATATTTTCGTAGATCTCATCCTTATTGGGGCAGACTGACTTGAAAGTAGGAAAATTTACTGCTTTTAACAAGTCGTTCATCGCATTAAAGACCAAATCACCTATCTGCTCAGGAGAAGCCCCCTCAGGAACATTTACTCCCATTGCTTCACAAACTTCAACTACCTGCTCAGGTATAAACAAGGCTTGCTTCTTGAAGTTTGCTGCTGAGAACAGGCCAACGGTAATTCCATGGGGAGTATGGTACATTATGGTCATACCCTTGCCAAATCCATGAGGAAGACTTCCAAGAGGCCCTCTCATTCCTGCAGTAGCCAGAGAAGACGCCTTTGACAGCTCTATACGTGCTTTCAGATTATTCGGATCCTTTACTGCAACCGGAAGCCACTTGGTTACTGCGGCTACAGAGAACTTTGCCAACACACCTGCTAATGGGTTTGGGTATTTTGTAATAAGGGATTCAGCAGCATGGGTAAATGCATCAATACCGGTTGCTGCTGTAAGCCCGGCAGGTAGACCAACGGTCAGCTCCGGATCTATGATTCCCAGAGAAACGCCTATGTTTACAGCTCGCTTCAAACCGGTTTTTGTATCGGAGATAACCGCTCCGGGAGAAGCCTCTGAGCCGGTACCGGAGGTAGTTGGTATAACAACAATAGGTATCATGCCTACAGTGTTTATCGGCTTGCCGCCAGGCCCCATGAAATACTGATTAATCGGACTTTCATTGTTCATCAGCACCCGGGCTCCCTTGGCAGTATCCATGGAGCTGCCTCCGCCAATAGCCAGGATTCCATCAACATTAGCGTCCTTGCCCATTTGCGCACACTCTTCCACCGAAGTATCCGGCGGGTCCGGCAATACACTATCATAGCAGACATATTCTATGCCCTTGTCTTTCAAGGTATCTAAAATAGGTTCCACTATCCCTGCCTTTTTAACACCCATATCATGAACTACCAGGACCTTATTGCAGCCCATTTCCTGCAATCGTAATCCTGTGAGCTTTGAAGAACTGCAGCCGAAGTATAGTGGATTGCTGCTATCCCATGCACTATATTTGTCCAGTGGTGTATACATAAGATAAACCCCCTTATTAAACTTTTATTACGATTTCCTGCCGCAGCGAAAATTCATCTTACTGCGGCGGGTTTATGAGTTGTTTAGGCTTCCAGCCGGTTGTTTCCAGCATCCAGCTGATTATTCCCGGGTTTTACAAAAACCTGTACTAATAAGACAACTGCACCTCCGGCTATCAGTACCGGTCCCGAAATCGCCCATCCGGCTTTTGCTCCCGAAAGGCTTAATACACCGGCAAGAAAAGCAATTACTATTGGTGATGCAAAATGGCTTAATGCATTGAATGCCATATGTGTAGACAGGGCTTTTGCAGCTGCGGACCTATCCGCTGAATCTCCCAGCTTTAGATACATGTCTGTATTGTATATGGAGAATCCTATGCCAAACAATATAGCCCCCGGAAAGAACATGCTTAGTGTGCTGGCAGCATTTACCACAAATATTCCTGCACCGATAGACATGGCTCCAATCGCTGCTGTGTAGCGTTTAAGCAATGGCTTTATAAATTTTCCGAATAACAGGCCACAGACGGAGGATGAAGCAACAAAAGTTGACATTACATTGGCGGCTGAATGCGGTGTTCCTATTTTTTCAGAATTTATTACAATAGCCATATTTGTTATGAAAGTATAAGCGAAGAACATAAGAATAAAGTTTAGTGCGATCAGAAGCCATGTTTTTCCTGTTAATCTTGCCTTTACCCTGCCTCTCTCTGCATCAACATGAGCTTTTTTCTCCGGTTCAGGCAGTTTAAAGTATATCAGCAGGATAAAAGGAATAGTCATCAAGAATCCCCAGAAGGAAGTCCTCCAATTTATTGTGGCCAAAAATCCCCCAACTTGCTGGAAGACTATTCCCGCAACACTTCCGGTAGTACTGCGCAAGCCCATTAGCACATTTCTCTCCTGTCCGTCAAACAAGTCAATTATAAATGACATGGCAAAGGGAAATACAATACCTCTGCCCATTCCGAATATTGCCCTGCAGACTAGTATGAAATAAATATCGCCGCCAAATGCAGGAGCTATACCGCCAACGAACAGGAACAAAATTGCAAGCATAAGCATAGTTCTTTTTTTCATTACTTTTTCAATCTGCCCTACAAGAAGAGCAACAGGAATCATTGTTAAACTTGGCATAGACTGTACTTGCTTGATTAATTCAGGGCTTACATTAGGAAAAGCAGCGGCTATAGCTCCTAAAACCGGCGTTGTTAAAGATATTGAATACTCCAGAATAATAATAGATAATGTAGCAGCCTTTACAATAAAACCCCATTTTTTTTGAGCAGCTTCTGTCATTTTAACCCCTCCATTTTTTTATTTTTCAACCGCCTGTATACATTCTTCCGATTATTACATTGTCTCCGTCAAATAACTCAGTGTTCCATCCGTCTAAACTCTGAATAACCTTTCCATTCACAAGAACAATAGTATTTTGAACAATCGATAAGGTATCCGGGTTAAATACGAATTTCCGGAAGAAATACCCTAATTCTCCTGATAACTTTATAAGCAAAATTTGAATTGTACTCCCTTTCGGTATTACAGCTTTCAAATCTTTCTTGAAAGTGAGGTTTTCTTCTGTACAATATTCAAAGGGAAGTATTTTTACCTTCACTGTGATACTCTCCATTTTAAATTGCATAATTTGAATTATACAAATCGGCAATTACATATTCGAGGTTTAGATCCTTTAGTGTTTCAGGGAGAGGATAACTCGTTTCTTCATTCCAGCCCATCTCCTTGTAATATTTCCTTTTGGCTTCCACAATTATTGGTCCTAAAGCCTTCCCCTCATTCGGGCCGTCCTTAACAGGATCCAAAAGTCTTTTTGACAAGTTATCATCTTCAGCAGTTGCACCTTGACGTAAATTAAACGAGCGTGCTATTGCTGCCATCCTCCTGCCAACTCTCATAGCATCCTCTACGGTCATTTCCCAACCTGTTAACGCATTTAGACACTTCATCATTTGGGGAAGACTTACCGCAACAAAATTGCACATCATATAGCAGTCAAGGAAAGCAGTTTTTGGTACTCCACGAGCCAGTAAAACCGGATGAGCGACGGATTCTGTGAAAGATAACGGTTCATTGTATCCAAATTCAGGATTTGGAGACCTATCGGCTGCCCCGTATATTGAACCGTTTTCCGAAATCAACTGTCCAAGTGCAACACTGTAGTTCCCTCTAGGGTCATGAATATGAGGGGCCGCTCCTCTTTTACAGTATACAGCGCACTCCTCCGCCGGCCCTCCAAACATCTTGGATGCTCTCATGACGCCTTCTGCAAGCTTGTTTCCGAACCCTTTCCTGTATGCAATCTTCATCATCAGCTGCCTGATTGCATTGACATTGCCCCATTTTAGTTCCAGCCCGTCAGTATCCTCTTTTGTAATAAAACCTTTTTCATAGCATTCAATAGCCCAGGCTAAAGTATATCCTATCTCTTTTAGATCCAGGCCAAGCTCGTCATTCAACCTGTTAAGCATAGCTGACTCTGCAATATCAGTTACACCGATCAATCCGCTGAAGGCCTGCCAGCCTTCGTACTCAGGCTCATCCACAACCATTCCTTCGTATTTGCCTTCCTTAAATATCATATCTCTGCAATGTCCTATGGTACATGCATAGCAAGAGTTTTTCCTAAACTCAAATGCAGGATTTTTCTTCATGGCTACCGCATCATAGATTACATTTTCAGACCAGTTGTATTCGCTTAAATTCTTAGTAGGAAGATAACCTATCCTATAAGCTATCGGTATCAGCATACCTGTGCCGAATTGCGATAATCCAATTGCAGGTGGCGCATTTAGTATTGTTTGTACCAATTCCTTTACCGAGTCTCTAAATTCCTCCGGACGGGCAGGTACAATTTTATACTCTCCAAATACTGCTATCCCTTTCAATTTCTTCGAGCCCATCACGGCACCAGGTCCGTTTGAAGCTGCGAAATGGCCTTCATCACACTGTATGTTAGCATACCTTACCAGATTTTCTGCTCCTACACCTATTGTCATTACACTTGATTTCTTAACACCGATTTCATCTTTTATAATCTTCTCAGTCTCAAACGTATTTCTGCCGGCGAGATGTTCCGCATCTTTTAACTCTGCTTTGTCATCTCCTATAACCAAGTACTTCCAATCATTTGACTTACCCTCTATGATAAGTGTGCTGTAACCGGCCTGCTTAAGCCTGAATCCGAAATACCCGTTTGCCTGCGCTGAAGCCGCAAGATCAGTAAGCGGTCCCTTTGTACAAACATTAAACATAGCCGCTCCCGGTACATTTGTACCAGTAACCAAACCAGTTGTAATTATAAGCCGGTTTTCGGGATCAAAAGCCTCCACTCCCGGCTTTACTTCATCATAGAGAAGCTTGGCCCCCAATCCCGCTCCGCCTATAAAATCCCTTACAACCTCTTCAGCTAACAGTTCTGATGTTATTGCACCTGTTGTCAAGTTTACCCTTAGCAGATTGCATTCCAACTCTACTGCATTAATGTTTTTCATTTTGACACCCCTCTTTCTTTATTGAATTCCATACACCCTTGCCTTCATTCAGGAATTTAATCGCTGTTTGCATCTAATTAATTTGCATAAGTCATGCCAAATCAAAAAATATAAAAAGCAAGGGAAAAATCAAGCATTTTCCCTTGCTCACAAATTGTAATTTTTACATTCTATTTATTTTTGTAAATCTTACCGAAAGCATCAGCTTAATTTATTACCTGAGGATATTTCTCCGGTTTTCAAACGGCTAAGCTTCGTACTTCCGTTAATTTTGTTGTATAGTGTCTTTGAACTGACTCCCAATATTTCACATGCTTTATTTATATTAAATTGTGTTTCCTTCAGAACTGATTCAATTATCAGCTCCTCACCAACCTTCAGCATATCGCCGGGGTGCTCCCGCAAGGCTTTACTATTGGAAATCTCGATCTTTATTTGCTTATACCTGCCTTTTTTCCGAATATGCTCCGGTAAGTCCTCCAGAGTAAGTACCGGTTCTTCCGCCAGACAAACAGCCCTTTCCATCACATTCTTCAATTCTCTCACATTACCATGCCAGTCATAATTCTTGAGAGCTTCGTAAAACTCCTCTCCACCATAAAGAACGCTGTTTCCATAGATTTTTTTGTACTCTTCAATAAAGTGGCCAGCCAATAGTTTTATATCCCCTTCACGTTCCCTAAGAGGCGGCAGTTGGATAATGAAGGTACTTATTCTGTAGTACAAGTCCCCTCTGAAGGATTCCTTTTCCGCTTCCTTAAGCAAGTCTTTTTTTGATGCGGATATTACTCTTACATCAATGGCTATTTCACGTGTGCCCCCGATTTTTACTATTCTGCTCTCCGAAAGTGATCGGAGCAGCTTAACCTGCATAAATAAAGGCATACTTTCTATTTCATCGAGGAAAACCGTACCTCCGGAAGCCATCTCCATCAGACCCTGCTTGCCGTTTTTGAGTGCTCCTGTAAAGGCTCCCGGTTCATAGCCGAACAGCTCGCTTTCCACCAACTCCGCAGGGACTGCACCGCAGTTTATTGTTACAAAGGGTCTGCCCCTACGAGGGCTGGCCTGATGAATTGCCTGAGCGAACAGCTCCTTACCCGTACCGCTTTCACCGTATATAAGTATCGGAGCTGATGCAGCTGCAACCCTTTCAGCCATTTTCTTCACATTTGAAATCCCACAGCTTTCACCTATAATTCTGTCTAAGGTTGTAAGTTGCACATTCAAGGAGTTTTCCCCTGAGCAAATCCCGTTTTCAGCTTTCTCCAGCTGCAGTATCCGGTATTTTTCCCTGCCTCCTGACTGAATAGGATTAAGACTGGTAACATACAAATCCTTTTTACGTCCTTCTATGTACAAGCTTATCCGCCTTTTATTCATGGGTGCACCTTCAGCAAGATGTGAAAGCTGTTTCTCCAGGATCTCTGATGCATTGAATGCGTTGTTAATCTGAAACATCTCCATTATCTTGTTGTTATGAAACATCATTTTTCCGTTTTCAAAGCAGGCAATACCCTGTGGCAGGCAGTTGATTACTGTTTCCAATCCCGCCTCAGGCTTGTAATTCCCCAGTAATGCGTTTGCGGTGTCGATTATCCTTGCCAGGAATGTTGCTAAAGGTAAGATATTCGATAAGAGCTGAGTATCTTTGCATGAACACATAATGTTAACAGCACCGAGGATTTTTCCTGAATGATCATGAACAGGCGCCGCAGCACTATAATATTTGTGAAGTGCAGGATGATAGTGTTCATAGCACAAGACTGTTGCTGGCCTGTTTTCTTCCAATGCAAAAGAAACAGCATTTGTGCCTATAAGCCGTTCAGTGGCCGGTATTGTTTCCATAGGTGCGGTAACCGGCTTTCCTGCTCTGTCAAACAGCTGGAACCAATAGCCGAACTTATCCAGCATTTCTCTTACGTAGTCCCTTATAGCTTCATTACTGAGGTAGCTGCAGCTTGTATCATGAACATCATCCAGGCTGCCCTGCACATCAGGAAATACGCCGTAAGACCGGCTGCGTTCCCATGACTTTATTATTCTTGACGGCACCAGCTTTGGATCTACAGGCTTACCCCAAATAAACTTCTCCCATTCTGTTTTTGTATTGACAATACGCTGCAACAAAGATTCCGCGTACAAGGTGCACACCCCCTACCGCAATCAAAAGCGATTATCCCTTAGTAATTTCAGTATAGCAAAACGATTTAGGAAAAAAAAGGGTGTGGAATAGTTAATTTTCTAACTATTCCGTCATATTCATTCATCATTGAATTGTTCATATAGAATTTATTGTACTATTTATAATTTATATTCATTTATTTTATTTCTCAAACCTTTCTCACTTATACCTAACATTTGGGCAGTTAATTTTCTGCTGCCATTATTATTAATTAAGCTTGCCTTAATAACACGCTTTTCAATTTCTTTTAGTGAAAGACCTATAAGATCTTCAGAAATAATAACATTACCATATTTATATACACTTTTATATGATTTTACTTCATCTGGTAAATCATCTACAGTTATTACCTCTTTATTAGTTAAAACCATTGAGTATTCAAATATATTTGAAAGCTCTCTAATATTTCCCGGATAATTATAATCTATCATTTTTTTCTCTGCCTCTTTAGATAACCCCCGTATATTTTTACCTAATTCTTCATTGAATTTTTTTATGAAATGTTCAAAAAGTAGAGGTAAATCCTGCTTTTTATCTTTTAGAGCCGGTAAGTTTATTTCAATTACATTCAATCTGAAATATAAGTCTTGTCTAAAATCTCCACTTTCAACTAATGATTTTAAATCCTTATTTGTCGCCGATATAACCCTGATATTTATCTTTCTTTTTTCATTACTGCCTATAGGTGAATATTCTTTTTGTTGTAATACTCTTAAAAGCTTCGCTTGAAGAGCAATTGGCATATCTCCTATTTCATCTAAAAAAATGGTACCATTATTAGCGTACTCAAATTTACCTTGTCTATCATCTACTGCTCCGGTAAAAGAACCCTTTCTATGCCCAAATAATTCTTCCTCCAGCAAACCCTCTGGTATAGCTGCACAATTGACTTCTACAAATCTTTCATTTTTTCTCCTTCCCGAAAAATGTATGGCGCGGGCAACCAATTCTTTACCCGTTCCACTCTCTCCAATTATAACAACATTTGTGTCAACATCCTTAAGCTTTTCTATCATATTAAATACATTTTTCATAGAAAAGCTCCTTCCGATTATGCCATTATATACATATTTGTTTTCAAGTTCTTTGCTTAAATATTCAACTTTTTCGTTTAACCGTTGAAACTCTAATGCTTGTTCTATCAGAATATATAATTCATTAATATTTAAAGGCTTTATTAAATATGTATAAGCACCATATTTCATTGCTTCAACTGTTGTATCTATACTTCCATAGGCGGTCATAATTATTACTATAATACTCTTGTCAATTTTTTTAATTTCACTGAGCACATCCAAACCACCATATTCTCCTATCCTTAAATCCAAGAGGCAAATGTTAAAATATTCTTCTTCTATAGCTTTTAATCCTTCAGAAGGGCTTGTACAAGCCTTCACTTTGTATTTATCTTCAAGGGCGATTAATAATGAACTACATATTCCTATTTCATCATCAATTATTAATATACTTTTATTCATTTAAATACCCCCTAAATTTCACAGTAACTTTAGTAAATATTAACGGTTTGCTTTCAATGATTAAAATTCCATTGTTATCTTCTATATATTGTTTAGATAGTGGCAACCCTAAACCGGTGCCATTCACTTTATTTGTATAGAAAGGTTCTGTTGACTTTTTAATTTCTTCATCAGTCATACCTACGCCTTCATCGATAACTTGAATGAAAATGTTATCATATTCTCGCCATGTGTTTATTCTCATATGAAGTTTATTTTGTATCCCTCCATTTTTAATCTTTTCCGTCATAGAATCTAATCCATTCAATATAATATTTATGAGAGCTTGATTCAATTGATTTTTATCAGCAAAAATTGTTAAATCATTTTCTATTGAAACTATTAACTCAATATTTTTATTCTCCAATGTAGGCTTAATAAGTACAGTACATGATTTAACAATTTCACTTACATTTACTTTATGTTTGTTATTTATTACTGGTTTTGCATAATCTATTAGACTTTTAATTAAATTATTTACCCTGTCTACTTCTTTGGGTACAAATTTAACCAGCTGATTTTGAAAACTTTGATTATCCATTTTAGTTGGAATTAGTTGTATAAATGTTTTAATCGATGTAAGTGGATTTCTTATTTCATGAGCGATTCCTGCTATAATTTGATTAAGAGCCTTGTTTTTTTCTTTTTCAAATTCTTGTTCCTTTATTCTTAATTCTTTAGTAATATCGTCGATAGTAATTATCGCACCTCTTATACTGTTGTCAAAGTTATACAGTTGATACATATCATATCTATAGCTAACACTTCTGTTTTCTTCAGTTTTTAATGTTATCTCCTTGTTTATTATTTTCAAGTCTTCATTAAACAGCTTATTATCAATATTCATTAAAATATTATTTATTAACGGTATATCAAAAACACTTTGGCTTATCGGAAAGTCTTTAAATTTTGTTAAATTGCATGCACTCCTATTAAATAATGTTATTTTATAATCAGTACCAAAAGCTATGATGCCGCTCGGACTGCGTTCAACTATGCAATTCTTTAATTCATTATAATTTCTTGTTTCATTTATTTGATTTTGTAAATCCTTATTAACCCTTTGCAACTCCTTTGTCTTTTCATCAACCTGCTTTTTTAAAAGCAAATTTAACCGGAAATTAAAAATAAATACAAAAAGTAATATTGTAACAATAATTGCTGCTATAGTTGCTGCTGTATCCAAAAATTTTCTTATGGCGTATTTTTCTTCATTAATCCATTTTTCATAAATTTTTATGTAATCGCCTCTTATTCTAATCCGCTGTAATTCACTATTTAATAAATCCAGGAGGTCCTTATCACCCTTCTTTGTAATGATGCAATATTCAATAGGAACCATATAATTGTTTACCATTGTATATTTTTCTTCTAAATTTTCTTTTTCAAGTTGATATAGGATGCTGTTTTTAACACCAATAAGAACATTTGCTTCTCCAGATGTTAATATATCAAATGCTCTTAACTGGTTTGAAACTACGATATATCGAAGATTCTTCATTTTTTGAATATAAGAATAGCTAATTGTTTCATTTTCAAAGACAGTTTTAATGGCACCCATATCTTTTTTACTCTTTATTAAATTAGCATATTCATTATTAGCTATCATAATAATCGATGATTGTGAAATGCTGTCAGTCGATTGTTCCTCAAATTCATGGTTTTTAATAGCACCCAGGACTATATCAACCTCTCCATTAGATAAGGCTTCTAAGCAATCATTGCTGCTGTTCATTGGGACATATTGAATGATAAAGTTATTTTTATCAGCTATGTTGTTCAATATATCTATATGTACTCCCTTATATTGCTCATTTTCTTCGTACTGATAAGGTGGCAAGTTCGGTTCAAAGGCTACCCTTATAATTGAATCTATTGCCTCAACTTTAATTGATAAAAACAACTTTATGATTATAGCGATAATAAGAAATTTTATGACTTTAGCCATTCTTACACCTTGCCTTCAAAATATAAACGTATTCATTCATAAAAAAATTATAACATTGTAGTATAACATTTTTCTGCTATTTTTTAAAGTTTTTTAGCCTTTTTGTTCTTCCTTTATAAAATGATTAATTTTACAAACCCTTCTATGTAAAAAGCAAACAGTACAAAAAGGTTGCACCGTTTGTTTTTACATAAAAGCACTATTAAAATATTTATGAATTCATGAAGTTTTCAATATCATTAGTTGTTTTTAGAATGCCTTCTGATAAGTTAATCAATCCGTTCTTAGTGACAACTACATTATCTTCAATTCTAATACCCAATCCTTCCTCTGCTATATATAGCCCAGGCTCAACAGTATAAACACTGTTTTCCACTATTTCTTTTCTTGGCATTCTCAAATCATGTAAATCTAAACCTATTGAATGTCCGGAACCATGAAAATAATAATTATTGACGTCTATGTCATCTTTTATCAGTTTTATGGATTTTAATGCTTTTGCATAGAAGCTTTTAATTGCTGCATTTACATTGTCTTCAGTTGAACCTATTTTCATTTCATCCATAGCGACCATTTGCGCTTCCAATACTATTTTATATAGCTCCTTTTGTCTATCTGTATACTTTCCGTTAACTGGGTATGTTCTTGTAATATCCGACACATACCAGTTATTTGTGGCACCTAAATCCATAAGAACCATATCGCCATCCTTAGTCTGATAATTAGATTCGTTATAATGTAAAATTAATGCATTACTACCTGCTGCTATAACAGATCTAAACCTTGGACGACTTTTCTTCATAGATAATTGATGAATATAATGGGATTTAATTTCATACTCGAATATACCTGGTCTTAATGTTTTCATAATGAAATTTAATGCATTATTTGTTAAATCTACAGCACTCTTTATTTCATTTATCTCTTCTTCTGTCTTAATATTTCTGAGTTTCGTCATAATACTTAGTGAATTAATTATATTGACAGCCGGATATTGTCTCCTGATCTTTTGGGCAAATGCTTTATTTAAGTTTTCAAATTCCCCCAATTCTGAATAATGTGAAAATATATATGCATTTTCCACAGTCATATCATAAAACATTTTCTTTGCAAAATCCTTTTCAAATGATTCCAAATACTGCACATTTGCTATACCTGATTTATTCTTGGCTTCATCACTACGCAAAAATACTGCATTCCACTTTTCATATAGCTCATCTACTTGTGGTATGTATAGATATTCACCTGCAACATTATCAATTTTTGATATAACTAATATCATATTCTCTCTATCAATACCTGTTAAATAGTAAAAATTCCTATCCACTGAAAATGGATAAATAAACTGGTCGCAAGTATCCCTTACAAAAGTACCAGAAAAAAATACTGCTATTGAATTATCTTTCATTTCCTTTGAAAAATTTGATCTGTTTCTTATATAAAATTCTTTGTTCATGATTTTCTCCTCTCTATTCATATAAAATGCATGCAGCTTGATGACCGTTTTCAATTTCTCTTAACTGTAAATTGGGAGATAAGCATGCATCTTGAGCCTTTGGACATCTTGCATAAAACCTGCATCCGGGTTTTGGATTGATAGGGCTTGTTACTTCTCCCTTTATTATTCTTTTTTTCTTTCTTTTGTTTATTAAGTTTGCAACCGGTATAGCATCAAGCAATGCCTGTGTATATGGATGCATCGGGTTTTTAAACAAATCTTCTGAATTTGCTTTTTCAACGCATTGACCAAGATATAGTACTGCGATTTCATTGCTAATATGCTTTACTACACTTAAATCATGGGTAATAAACAAATATGTCAACCCAATCTCATCCTGCAAATCCATCATTAAATTCAAAATTTGAGCTTGTATAGAAACATCTAATGAGGAAACAGGTTCATCGCAAACAATGAATTTT